>NFYZ01000046.1_pt1 | contig 24931 bp, 49 predicted proteins | sample 1092561 | NCBI WGS metagenome assembly NFYZ01 (sample SAMN03609887, study PRJNA323583) | gut metagenome | isolation source: feces | host: Rattus norvegicus | place: Malaysia | collected 2013 | reverse complement strand
AAAGGATTAAAATAAACTATATAATTATCTATTTCATAGAATAATCCATATCTTTCATAATAATAAATAATTGCATCCTCTAAAAATTTTTCTGTAACACTTAAGTATTCTGCTATTTCATATTTGTTTCTACACCCATATTCATAAGCATCTACCAAACCCATAATCCCTATAAGGTTATCGTAGGCCCATGCCCTAGCAATACGTTCTTGTTTTCTGTTCTCTATCTTAGTCTGATCCATAATATCACCATACGTTTTGTAATAGTGTCCTAATTCCTCTGCTAGGACACTTCTTTTCTCTGCATCTGTTTTTAAATTAGTATTAATTGTTATAGTGTTATCTAAATATAATCCATCCAACTTTCCTATGTAATTATTTTCAAAAAGTTCAATCTTTTCTTCATCTACTACTTTTAATAATTCCTCGTAAGTCATTTAGATTATCCCCCTTTAAGTCAAATTATTCTTTTCTCCTAGATAGTATAAATTTAATATAAGTATCTAATTCTTTTTGCTCTTCCTCTGTAAGTTCAACCCCTTCTGGTAAGTGAGCAGCTATGGTTGTTGGTTTTTTTACTTCAATATCATCACTATTAGCCATTTCCTCTAATTCTTCTACCGTAATTCCAAGTGTCTTACATATCTTTATCACATTATCTACAGAGGCATTACCCACACCTCTTTCCAGTATAGAATATAAAGTTGTATAAGGGATGTCTGCCTTTTCACTAAAAGCTTTTAAACTTATTCCAGTATCTTTAATCAATCTTTTGATTATTTCAGTTCTTTTCATTTTCATACCTCCATTTAATACGATATTTCGTATACATACTATTATAATACTATATTATTCCCAAATTGTAAACAAGATTATTCGAAATTGCAAATAAAAATTCAAAAAAAGGGTTGACACAATTCGAAATTGAGAATATAATTAAATATACAATACGAAATTGAGAATTAAATACATGAAAAGAGGTGAATAAAATGTATAGAAATTTAGAGGCAGAAATGGCTAGGGAAGGGATAACTAGAAAAGATTTAGCCGAAACATTAGGTGTTAGATATGCAACTATAATAGACAAAATGAAAGGTAGGTATAGTTTCACTTTAGATGAGGCATTCAAAATAAGAAATGAGTATTTTCCAAATTTAAGTTTTGAGTACCTTTTTGAAACTGAAGAACAAACAGCATAGAAAGGAGGATGGAGGATGAAAGACAAAAAAATAGCTGCTCAAGAGGTGCAAGCTCAAGAACAGCTGAAAGTTAAAAATAAAGCACAGACTTCATTAAATAAATTGTTAGAAGGTAAAAAAACCATTAATGAAATTAGGATTGAATTTGGCTTATTACCTTTAGAGAACGAACCAGATAACGAAAGACTTACCAAAGCTGAATTCGATAACAATATGGACTTGGATTAGAAAAATCTTCAACTTTTGCCATTGGTTCGTATTTCATATTTAGCAGACCACAGGATTTAGGTATCAATTCATTTAATTCTTTGTTGGTTAATTTGATACCGAAATATTTTTCTAAAGAATGGCACAATTCAAGTGAATAAATTGTATTAAATTTTTCTCCAAGAAATAGCATGTCGTATTTATGCATTACAGATTTGATTTCATTTTCTGTAGTAAGATGATTGATTTGCATACTTGCATTTCTTAACTCAATTAAAATTTCACTAAGTTGTTGCACGTTCATAAATTCACCCCCTTACAAACAAATTTTAGCATATAGGGGGACAAACATAAAGGAGGAAAACAAATGAATAACTTAATAAAAATCAACAATAAAAATTTACAAATCAAAGAATTTCAAAATCAAAGAGTAGTTACTTTTAAAGATATTGATATGGTTCATGAAAGGGCGGAAGGCACTGCAGGAAGAAATTTTAGGGTCAATAAAGAAAGGTTTATAGAAGGTATAGATTACTTTGAAATTACAAAAAAAGAGGTTCCGACGAATTTCATCGAGACCTATGGCTTTAGTAAATTTGCACCAATCGGAACTTTAATAACCGAATCAGGATATCTCATGTTAGTAAAATCTCTCACAGATGATCTAGCTTGGAAAGTACAGAGGCAATTGGTGAATAATTACTTCCGAGGAAAGCAATTAGTAAATAATTTAAATAATTTAAGCCCAGAATTGCAAGTTTTAATCAACTTAGAATTGCAACAGAAACAACTTCAACAAGCCATTGTGGAAAATAAACAAGAAATTCAGGATATGAGAGATGTAATACAGCTTGATACAACTTCCTGGAGAAAGGATACTACAAACTTAATAAATAAAATGGCTATGGCATCAGGAGGATATGAACATATTAAAGCTATAAGGGAAGAGAGTTATAAATTGCTAAATGAAAGAATGGGAGTGGCACTAGGGATTAGATTAACGAATAAACGTAGAAGAATGGCAGATGAAGGTGTTTCTAAATCAAAGAGAGACAAGCTTAATTATCTCGACATAATAGCAGAAGACAAAAAGTTAATTGAGGGCTATGTAGCAATAGTTAAAGAAATGGCTATTAAGTATAAAGTAGCTTAGGAGGTGTAGGCATGAATGAAGATTTATTAGAAAAATTAGTTAAAAATTTAGAAGAACTAAATGCAAACCTAGAAATGTTTAATCGGGAAGTATTCACAGCTAAACAAGCTGCTAAATATTTAGGCATAGGTTACAGTACTCTTTTAAGCCTAACTAGAATAGGCAGGATTGAGTATGTGCCTAACGGGGCTAGTTACCTTTATAAAAAGGAGCATCTAGATAATTGGCTAGAGAGAAATAAGAAGGAGGTAATCTAAAAATGATAAACACACATGAAAAGTTATTAAATGAATTCGTAGATTTTAGCAGGCTACATGAATACTTGAGATTAGGAGGTTACAAAGGAGATAATTTTATACAAGATTTATTATTTGCAATAGGGAGAACAGATGGATATATAAATAGCTCCCAGTATCATCTGGATGGCAGCAGGGATATTACAGAGGAAGAGTATTTCAGATTATTGGTGGAAGAAATGAACAATATTTTATAGGGGGTGTAGGGATGACCAGAACCAATAGAGAGGTGCTAGAAAGAAACCTGAGTATGGCTAGAAAAAATCTTGAAGGCAGCATAAGAAGAAATTCCAAGAGTAAAAAGGAAGACGAAAGGCTTGTAAAGAAATTTGAGAAACGTCTGGAACTACTAGACATTATTGGTGAAGAAAAATATACAGAAATGTTTCCGTATGAATAGGAGGAGGGAAAGAAATGAAAGTGTGGGTTTTTACAGATAGTATGGATGACTGCGGTAAAGGTTCTGTAAAAGGTGTTTATGAAACAGAAGAAAAAGCCAAAACAGCAATTGCAGAATATGTGCTAACACAGGAAGTTCAAACAGAGTACTTGGAATTATTCGAAATGGAGGTGGAATAAATGTTGGGAAAACATATAAGAAACATAGAAAACTATAGGAAATTACAGGAGGGTTTTAAGTATAACGAAAAATTAAGACAAGCCCAGCAAAATTTTAACTATGCAGATTCTGAACATGTGGATGCAGCCATAATGGATCTAAATGCGGCTATGGAGGTGGAAGAATACAAAGTAACACGAAAAGAAGTAGACGAATTACGAAGTATAACAGGATGTGGCTTAATGCAAACAAAGGAAGCATTAGAATATGCTAAAGGTGATATGAAAATAGCATATGAATATTTAAGACATAAAGCATTTGGAACCGAAAAACCAGAGAGACCAATATAAAGGAGGTAAAGGTAAGTGAAACTAAATCAAGTAGTAAAGAAACTAGAAGAATTGCAGTTACATTGCAAAGAAATGGCAGCAGATAGGGAAAGGGATGGAGAATTTGACACAGTTTGGCACGAAGATGTGGAAGCTTTGGATAATGCAATAGAAATAATAGGAAAAGAGATTCCAAAGAAAATATATCACAAACAATGGAATGGAATAAACGGGGTGCCATATGATTTATGTCCAAATTGCAAGACCAATTTATGCACTACAGGATTGTTTCCGAATGAAAAGGAGAAATATTGTGGGGTTTGTGGCCAAAAATTAGATTGGGAGGTTTCAGAATGAAAAATGAAAAGCAAATTCGTAAAGTAGCAGAAGAAGCAGCAAAGATTTTGAGGGACTATCCTCACCTAAAATATTACGAGGCTATAAATATGGCTAAGGAGGTGTTGAAAGATGGGAAAGAAAACAAAAAATAAAGAGGTACAAGATGGATTATACCTATTCTACGTAAAAGATGAGCAAATATATCCAGTTATACAAACAGAAGATGATTGGATCGCCCTGCAAGTTATGGGACCTGCACTTTTAGGAGGTAAGGTAAATGTTTATGATAAGCCAATGGGATATGTAGAAAACTTAAAGCTAAGGAGGTGTTAAAGGGTGAAAGGGATAACTGAAAAACTATCAGAATTAGGATTTGAATTAAAAGAAAATTACTACGGAAATGAAGCTTATGTTTTTAGGACTTCTAGAGAAGATAAAAATAGATTTGTTCATGATTTTGCATATTATTCAGACGAAAATCAGTTCTATATTAATTGCCACAAAATAGCTGGGGTTACGACTATAACAGAAAAAAGCTTAATACAAGACCACAACAATCTAAATACACCAGCAAAAGATAAATGGTTAGAAATAAAAGAACAACTGAAAAATTATGAATTTGATGTTTATGGAGGTGCTAAAGGATGAACGTAACATACAAGGATGCAGCGAAAGATATAACTCTAGAACAAGCAATTAAAGCATATGAAGCAGGAATAGCAGTAATAGTGAATGATGGCAAGGACATAACTCTAGAAATAGAAAAAGAACCTATCCGCCGCCAAGCAAAATAGGTTCAGAAAAATATATCTTAGGTAGATTATACCACGAAAGGGGAGAAATATTCAAGATGAAAGAAATTGTTAATTGTAAAGATGGAACTTTGACTATAGAGAAAATTAAACCCTGTAAAGCTGAAATAAGGAAGGAAATGGCTTTTATGTTAGAGGCAATGACTGAGCTAGATAAGGATATAGAAGCTGGAAAGAAAGCTGAAAGAAGGCTGAAAGAGCTAGATAAGGATTTTAATTATTTATGTAAATTGGTTATAGAGGGGGAAGGTTAATGCAAGAAAATTGGAAAGTTACAAACGATAAACAGGCAGAATGGGTTATTGAGAAATACAATGAAGAAATGCTTGAAAAAGCTAGATATAAAGAATCTCTACAAGCTAAGATGGAGAATCTCCAGGAGAAACTAAGAAAATTAGAAGATGAAGAAAGAGAGGCTAAGGAAAGAAGAGATTCATATTTAATAGAGTACTTTGAAACTATACCAGATGAATTCAAGAAAAAGTCTAAGACTATGGAAAAATATAGATTACCTTCTGGAGAAATAGTTAAAAAATATCCTAGTCCAGAATTTAGAAGAGATAATGATAGGTTACTAAATTGGATTAAATCCAGTGGACTGGATTATGTAGAAGTAAAGGAAACTCCTAAATGGGGAGAACTTAAAAAAATAACTAAAGTAATAAATGGACAAGTAGTTACAGAAGATGGAGAAATAGTTGAAGGTGTGGAAGTGGTTGAAAGGCCACCAGTTATGGAATTTAAGGAGGGGTAGAGATGGAAAAAATAAGTGAAAAAATTGACTTATCTAAACAAGTTCTAGAAATAGATATTGAAAGTCCAATATTTAATGCTATGCTTCATGATTTAAATTTAGAAATTAAAAGAGCTATAGAAAAAGTATATGATGAAGAATTTGAAGTTGGAGAAATATCCTTAAAATTAAAACTTAATATAAATGATGAAGTTAAAGAATATCCGAAAGAAAATGAATTTGGCGAATTGGTTAATGAAATGTATAGATACAAGAAACCATATTTTGAACACAGTATCTCAACCACTTTCAAAAAGCAATACAAGCAAGAAGGTCTATATACGGAGGAAAAGGAAGTCAAATGTATAGATGGTGAGTATATAGTTGTGCCTTTAAAAGAACCACAACTCGATATGTTTGAGGAGGGATCTAATGACATTACAAATTACTAATGCAGCAGATATTAAGACCACTAAGGGGACCTATTTAATCTATGGTCCTCCAGGAATGGGAAAGACTTCAAGTTTAAAATATCTCCCAGGCAAAACTCTAGTCCTGGATGTAGATAGAACTACTAAGGTACTAAAAGGATGTAAAAATATAGACATAGTCCAAGTGGATAACATTAATACCTGGGACTATTGGGAGAAGTTGATTGTTGAACTATATGAAAATTATAGAGGGAAGTATGACAATATAGCGGTTGATAATGTATCAGAATTAGAAAGATGTATACTAAGTGATTTAGGCAGCCAAGGAAAAAATAAAGGTGTACCTTCACAAGGTGATTACCAATATATGCAGTTTAGACTGGTAAATAGTTTAAGATATATGAAAAATTTAGATATGAATATTATCTGGACAGCTTGGGAAATTACAGATTCATTCCAGGATGCAAATGGACAATATTACAATAGGGCATTTCCTCAGATTAATCTTAAAATTATGAACAATGTTTTAGGCTTATGTGATGTGGTAGGAAAGTTGGCCATTAATTCAGAAGGCCAAAGAGGATTTATATTGACAGCTAGTAACTCAACATATGCCAAGAACCAACTAGATGATCGTAAGGGGTGTCTACAGAATGAGTTAATTTTGGCAGGTGATTCAGTTGGAGAAGGAACTAAGACAGTATCAAAAGGACCTACTAAATAAAACTAGACAAGCCTACTTGCAGGGATATAAAAGTCCCTGCATAGTAGCCCCTTGTGGAGCAGGGAAAACAGTTATCATGTCGGATATGGCAAAGAAGGCAGCGGAGAAGGGAAACAGGACATTATTCTTAGTTCACAGGAAAGAGTTGAAGGATCAGACTATAGACACCCTAAAATGGTGGGGTGCTGATATGGAATATATAGAAGTAGGTATGGTCCAGACAATAGTTAGGAGATTAGAAAAGACTACTCCACCAGATTTAATCATTACAGATGAAAACCACCACAGCTTAGCCAAGAGTTATAGAGAGATATACGGCTATTTCCCTAATGCTAGGCTAGTGGGTTTCACAGCTACACCAGTAAGGCTAAATGGTGGAGGATTAGGAGAAGTGAATGACATTCTTATAGAAGGACCTACAGTTACAGAATTAATTGAATGGGGGAATTTAGCACCTTTTAAATATTATGCTCCTGAAATTGTAGATACTTCTAAGCTAAAAATTAGGCGTGGAGAATATGTAGCAAGTGATATAGATGAAATGTTTAGAAATAAAGCAATTTGGGGAGATGTAATTAAGCATTATAAGAAATTAAGTTATGGAAAACAAGCCATATGTTACTGCAGCAGTGTTAAGCAGAGTAAGGAAATGGCAGATGAATTTAATAAGGCTGGAATAAAAGCTAGGCATATAGATGGGGAAACTCCTAAGCACGAAAGGGATGCAGCAATAGAATATTTTAGGCAAGGTGAAATCATGGTCCTATGCAATGTGGATTTAATCTCAGAAGGATTTGATGTACCAGATTGCAACACCGCAATACTTCTTAGACCTACACAGTCATTAGGATTATTTATACAGCAGTCAATGAGACCTATGAGATACAAAGAAGGTAAAACAGCTATAATAATCGACCATGTAGGCAATGTAGGGAGATTCGGGACTCCTGATATGGAAAGGGAATGGACATTGGAGCCAAAGAAGGGATCTAATACTACAGTAGAAGAAGAAAATCCAGTTAAACAATGTCCAGATTGTTTCTACACAGTGGTAAGAAATACAGAAATATGTCCAGAGTGTGGACATGAATTTGGACAAGAAGAAAAAGAAGTAGAACAAATAGAAAGTGAATTAGTAGAAGTGGGATCCTTTAGTGGATTTACTACAAACTATAAAGAACCAGAAGAATGTGAAAATATGCAAGAGCTGCATGAGGTAGCTAAAGCTAGGGGTTATAAAAGTGGATGGGTGTGGCACACCGCAAAGGCTAGGGGGTGGATAAGGTAAATGGATGTAACGGGCAAGAAATTTAACAGATTAACATTTATTAGAAAAACAGATGAAAGAAAAAACAATAACATTCTTTGGGAATGTAAATGTGATTGTGGAAATATTATAAAGGTTAAAAAATGGAATGTAACAAGTGGGAATACAAAATCGTGTGGTTGTCTAAAGAAAGAAAGTATAGCAAGAATCGGGCAATCAAGAGCTGAAGATATTACAGGTCAAAGATTTGGAAGGTTGTTAGTTATAAAAAAACACCATACTAAAAAATACAAGACACATAGCAATATTTATTGGCTTTGTAAGTGTGATTGTGGGAATGAAACTATTGTAAAAACAAGCCATTTAAAAGACGGTGGAATTAAATCATGTGGTTGCCTGGAAAAAGAAAACTTAGAGAAAATAGCAGGAAGGGTTACCCATGGTCAAACTAATACAAAATTATATTATGTTTGGAATTCTATGAGACAGCGATGTAGAAACCCCAAAGTAGATAATTACCACAATTATGGTGGCAGAGGAATTACCTATTGTCACGAATGGGAAGAATTTGAACCTTTTTATGAGTGGGCTATGGCAAGTGGATATAAGGAAGGCTTGACCATAGATAGAATAAATGTAAATGGAAACTATGAACCATCTAATTGTAGATGGGCAACTTATAAAGAGCAAGCTAATAACAAAAGGCATATTTCCAAGGGAAATTAAGGGGGTGGGTGAAGTGAGAATAAAGGAAATACTAAGCCAACACAGGAGGGATTTTAGAGCTATATATGAGTGTGAAAACTGTGGGCATACAAAGGAGAGCTATGGATATGACGATAGAAATTTTCACGACAATGTAATACCAAATATGAGATGTGAAAAGTGCAATAAATCAAGGGATGATTTAGATATTAAAGGAGAATATACAGAGACAAAATATCCAGAAGGATTTCAAATTTAAAGGAGGGCTAGACAATGTCAATGGAAAACGAAATTAGAGAAATGATGAATATAGATACAGAGAGAATTAAGAAACAATTGCAAGAAGAAATACAAGACGAAGTCATTAAGCACATAAAATATAGCTTACAAGATGAAGTTAGAGAGGTAGCTAGTGAATTTATGAAAGAAGAAATATCAGGAGAAATAAGAGAAATGTTAATAGATATGAAACCTCAAATAATCGAGGAATTACAAGAATCAATAATTAAGATATGCGCAGGTTTAGGGGAAAACATGGTAAAAAGTGCAACAAAGAATTTAACGAATAGTTGGACTATAAGAAGTATCGTTGAAAAATTATTTTAATTTAAAGGAGGAAATATAAATGTTTACAATTAATCATGATCAAGCTATGGATATGAGTTTAATAGAAGAGGGAGAATATGAGGTTATAGTTGCAAAGGCATTTGAGGATGTTACACCAAATGGAGCAGTGTATATTAATATGCACCTTGTAATTAGAAATGATATAGATCAGAAATACCAAAACAAATATATTTTTTATAGCCTTTGGCAAACAAAAGCTACAGGGGAATATCATCCAGGGATAATAAATACAGTAGCTAAAGCCTTAAGGATAGAAAATGGTAAGAGATACAACACTTTAGAAGAATTATTAAATGATTTTGTGAATAGGACTGCAAGAGTGAAGGTTGGGCATGAAAAATATAATGGAAAAACTTATGAAAGAGTGCAAAACTGGGATGTAACGAGATTCCCACAATGTAATCATCAATTTAAGGTGAATGATATACCAGATGGATTTGTTGAGGTGAGTGATGAAAATATACCATTTTAACTTAGAGGGGATTAATTTCCCCTCTAGACTTAAAGGATGTGATTGCAATTGTATGAAAATATACCACAGGAATTGAAAAATATGCAGCAGTGGGTGTGCTGGAAACTTGAACCTAGAGACGGAAGGACTACAAAGGTTCCTATAAATCCCAAGACTGGTGGCTATGCAATGAGTAATAATCCAGCTACCTGGGGAAGTTTTGAAATGGCAGTAAATATGTCTAGGAATTTTAACGGAATAGGATTTATGCTAGGAAATGGGATATTTGGAATAGATTTAGATGATATGTTAGAAGAAATTATAGAGTATGAAAATGGTGATAGTGAAAATGTTATAGCGGAATTTATTTATACACTTGAAAGCTATGCAGAATACAGTCCAAGTGGTAAAGGGATTCATATTCTCTGCAAAGGATCTCTTCCTCCTGGAGGTAGGAGAAAAGGGAAATATGAGTTTTATGAACAAGGAAGATTTTTCACAGTTACTGGGGATATAGCAAGTGAATATAAAGAAGTAGTGGATTGCACTGAAACGGTCAAATATCTCCATAGTAAATATATAGGAGTTCCTGTAGAACATAATAAGAAGGCACTACAGCCAATTGTGGGTGGATTGGATGAAGATACTATTATAGACATAGCCTTAAAGTCTAAACAAGGACAGGCCTTCAATACTCTTTATAGTGGATTCTGGGATGGATTATATCCTAGTCAGTCAGAGGCAGATTTAGCCTTTGCTAATATGTTAGCTTTTTGGACTGGCAGAGATAAAGGGAAAATGGATTCTATATTTAGGAAGTCAGGCCTGTATAGAACTAAATGGGATTCTAAACGTGGTGAAAGAACCTATGGAGATTATATTCTAGATACAGCTATAAGGGATTGTAGGGAAGTATTTACTCCTGGAAGTGGAGTAGATGATTATGGAATTGTGATATTAGAAAATAAAGTTAAAAAATTTGCTTTTGATGATACTGGTAATGCTGACAGATTTGTAGACAGATTTAAGGATAGGGCTAGATACTCATACATTGATAGAGGTTGGTATTTCTACAATGGTAGGAAGTGGGAATTTGATAATTTAGGTAGTGTAAAAGGATTAACTGAGGAAGTTATCGAGGATATGAAAAAGGAATTAGCTTATTGTGAAGATGAAGATGAGGAAAAAGCCTTTTTTAAGCATCTAAAATATACAAGAAATAATCGTGGAAAAACTAATATGATGAAGGAATCAGAGCATAGACTGGCAATTCTTCCTAGTGAATTTGATAGGGATAAAGATGTATTTAATGTTATGAACGGTGTTGTAAGTTTGAGGGATGGAGAATTATCTGAACATCATCATGAGAAATTTTTATCTAAGATGTCCTATGTTGAATATACAGATAAGATTGATACTCCAATGTGGATAGAGTTTTTAAATCAAATATTTGATAATGACCAGGAACTAATAGACTATATTCAGAAAGCAGTTGGATATTCTATGTCAGGATCCACAAAGGAACAATGTGTGTTTTTCTGCTATGGAAATGGTAGGAATGGTAAGTCTACTTTTTTGGATATTATATCAGAGATTATGGGAGATTATGCTACTAATATTCAGCCTGAGACCATAATGGTAAATAGACAAACAGGTGGGGCTAATAGTGATATAGCAAGACTTAAAGGTGCTAGATTTGTTACTACTGTAGAACCTAACCAGGGGGCAAGAATCAATGAGGGACTTCTTAAACAATTAACTGGTGGAGATACAGTTACAGCTAGGCACTTATATGGGAAGGAGTTTGAGTTTGAAGCAGAGTTTAAACTTTGGATGGCAACTAATCATAAGCCTATTATCCGAGGAAGGGACTTAGGAATTTGGAGAAGGATGCATTTAATCCCCTTCACTGTACAAATTCCAGATGATAAGGTGGACAAAAATCTTAAATATAAGCTAAAGAAAGAATTGACTGGAATCTTAAATTGGGCAGTGGAAGGTTGCATTAAGTGGCAGAGAGAGGGATTAAAAATGCCAACAGCAGTTGAAGATGCAGTTAAGGAGTATAAAAGTGAAATGGATGTAATAAGTGCTTTCTTAGATGAGTGTACTGTACAAGGGCCAGGGGAAACTAAGGCAAGCGAATTATACAAGGCTTATGCAGATTGGGCAGAAGAAAATGGAGAATATAAAATGTCAAATACTATGTTTGGAAAGGAAGTAGGATTAAGATATGAAAAAAAGAGGTCTAATCGTGGAAATGTTTATCAAGGAATTAGGCTAAATGAAGATTCAAAACCTTATCAAATTAATTTGAGTAACTAAAAATATGTATGGTTGTGAAGGGTATGAGCCGATTTCCATAAACTTTTATATATAATTTTCTCCTATAGGACTTTATATATAAACCCTTCAACTATACATTACTATACACAAGTAAGTAAAATACAATAGTATAGTATATATAGATATATTATGTAAACCAAATAAAAGTAAATAAATGTTAAATAGGATTACAAAATAGTTACAAAAGAATAAATGTTCGAGAAGTGGGAGGGAACTTAGTGAAAGTAGATATAGAAAAATTTAAAGAGTCTACTTGCAAGAAGTGTCATAGATATAGTGAAAAACCTATATTTGGGAAATGTTTAGCAGATAAAACTGATATTTATAGATGTGCTAGGAGGGAGATTTTTGAGAGAAAAAGATATACAGAATGAAATTAGGTTAGCTTTAAGTCCATATGCAGTAGTTTTTAGGGCAAATGTGGGATATTTCAATACTTATGATGGACGAGTTGTTGCAACAGGATTGCCAAATGGATTCAGTGATTTGTTTGGAACTAGAAAAAGTGACGGAAAATCTTTCTATATAGAAGTTAAAAATGAAAAAGGTAGGACAAGCAAGGATCAGGATAAATTTTTAAAGAGGATGAAAGAGTGTGGAGCAATAGTAGGAGTAGCTAGAAGTCCAGAGGATGCAGTTAAAATTTTATTGGAGGGATAAGGAATGAAAAGAGACAATCCTTTATTATTTACAAACATGGATGCTATAGAAGAATTACAAAAGTTACGAAAAAACAATAACATTATGCTTGGAGAAAATGGTTACGAGTTAGGGTTAGCATTAAGTTCGGCTATTAGAGCATTAGAAATGCAAAGACCTAAGAAAGTGAAATGTGGCTATACATTGAACGAAGAGAAAATCTGGGGTTGCCCTGTATGTGGGAGGATCTATTGGGAAATAGATTTCATAGACAATTATTGTAGTTCGTGTGGACATAAATTGGAGGTACAAGAATGAGTGATTTAGTTAATCTCAAACGTGAATACAATGCAGCCTTAACCAGATTTCATAATATGGAAGAATGGTGCAGAACTGCATCTATAGAAGAACAGTTTGAATATGAAGATGAAATATATGCTGTTATAGATAGAGTATCAGAACTTTATAATATTTTGAGGGAAAAGAAAGCTATATCCAGTGTAGAAATATTAAGGGGGTTCGAGATATGAATAACGATATTCTTGAATATTGCATGAGAAGCATAGTTCAATATCTAAATGGTGATATAGATAAATTTAATTCTTATAAAAATAAAGCTATGAACATATACAAAAATGAGCATTTATTTGAACTAAGGGATTTAATTCCTCAGGAAACAAAAATAAAATTATACGAAATGGTGAGTTAAAATGATCCAGAGGAAAATAAATCTATTAGACGGTAATTTAACTATAGGTAGAAAATATAAGATTACACAATTAAGTAGAAAAAGAGGAAGCGAATTTACAGGAACCTTAGAAGAAAAATATAAACATTATTATCTGCTTAGAAATCCTAGAGGTATTAGAGAATGTTTTTTAAAGAAGGATTTTGTTATAGGGGAATATGGAATTGAGGAAGTGAGGCAATGAAATGCAGTTATTGCGGAAAAGAGGGAGAGAAATTAAAGAAAGTAGGTCCTAAGCTAAGATATTGTAATAGTGAGTGTTACTTAAAAGATTGTATAAAAAAGCATCCAGGAACTTCACTAGCTAATATGGCTAGAAAATTATTGGAGGTGGAGGAATGAAAAGATCTGCAATGGGTAGTAGTAAGTACGAATTTAAGCCAGAAAATTTTAATAGAGATGTAGAAGATAAAAAACAAGTGATGGAGCAGTTTAAGAACGATTTAAAAGATATTTTATACAAAGATTATTATTATTTGGAAGGCAAAATGAGTGATAAAACTAAGAGAGAAATATTAACCAAAGTACATTTAGAATTTATAGAAAGGACTGGTATTGATGGATAAAAACAAAGTATATAAACAAGCATTAGAAAGATATGGAGTAACAGCACAAATTTGTGTGGTATTTGAGGAAATGAGTGAATTACAAAAGGAACTATGTAAATTTTTAAGAGGCAGATTTAGAGAAGATTGGATAGCAGAGGAAATAGCAGATGTAGAAATTATGTTAGGACAAATGAAAATATTATTCGACATAGAAGAAGAAGTAGATGAAATGAAGGAATACAAAATAGAGAGATTAGCTGAGAGATTGGAGGAATAACTCTATGAAAGACATACTAAAACAATACAACGATTTACAAGACGAAATTAAAGATTTAGAGAAAAGGATTAAGCAGATAGAGAACTTCAAAGTAGAACATGACAAAGTAACTGGATCCAATAGTGAATTTCCTTATCAGGCCATGAGCTTTACTATAGAAGGCTATAATATAAATGATGTAGATAAATTAAACGAAACTAAGGCACTACTTATTATGAGAAAATGCCAATGTGAAGATTTGAAACTAGAAATTGAAAAGTTTATTAGCACTATACCAGATTCTAGGACAAGGAGGGTGTTTCAGTATAGATATATAGATGGATTGGAGTGGCTACCTATATCCATGCGATTTGGAAGGACTAATGAGAGCTATTCAAGAATGATTCATAAAAGGTATTTGGAAAGCTTAGAGGAGGGGTTTAATGTCAGAGAAAATAATTGACGATATTAATAAACTGATGAAAATGTCTAGGGGAGAATTAGACGAAACTTTATTAGATGAAAAATACAATAAAGCAAACTTAAGAGAATTAGTAAGAAGGCTTACTAAAGAAACTAAATTATATAAAGACTTATTTTTAGCTGATTATACACAGAGGATACCGGGGGAATTAAGTAAATTTATAATGAGTATTGAAGCAATAGAAGGAATTGAAGAATATTATCTACACAGAAATTGGCATGATGGTAGTATAGAACTAAATATACGATTTAATGGTAAAGCGGAGGAATTATTAGACAAAGCAGAAGAAAATGAAGATATAAGGTCAATAGATTCATGTGCGTTTTGGGAGTAATTTTAAAACTATTTTCACTTTGTGCGTTTTGTGCGATTAATATATGCTAATATGATATTAAGGAAATATATGCATACTAGGAAGTGATAGACCTCCTTTGGTTGGGGAGACATGCCTCATTAGGTGTGTCTCTTTTCTTGTCGAAACTTGCGATAAATAAATAGAGGATTTTCTCTTTTCTTGTAGAAGTAGACAGGAGAAAGGGGAATGTGATATGATTATGAATCATGAAATTTATATGGGAGCAGTAATACTAGAGACAATCAAAAATGAACTGGCAGGAGATGGATTTACATGGTATAAAGAAAACAAAACTCAATTAGCAGATCGAACATTTAGAGAAACAGACTATTTTTTAACAGCTAATTACCTAATACAAGCTAAGGTTACAGGAGAAAAATTACTTTTACAAAAATATGATAGAAATACAATTGAAAGAGTTGAGAAAGAATTTGATATTAAGCCAAACAATGTTATTTTAAAAAAGGTTATAATATTTTTTAAAAATGATGATAGTTTATTTCTAAAAAGACCTAGTGAACAGGATAACGGGCAGCCAAAGAAATTTGAAGAATTCGCTAAACAACTATAGAGCCACAAGGCTCTTTTTTCATGCAAAACTAACATAAAAAACAAACTCAACTAGCAATGAGGTGGTGATCATTGGATGAAATAAGAAAAAAGGTAAAACAGGATTATATGGAAGGTATGAAATACAAAGATATATGTGATAAATACAATATTTCAATGAACACTTTGAAGTCCTGGGTAAAAAGATATAATTGGTCCGAAGAAAGGAAAAGCAAAAGCAAAAAGGGTGCACACAAAAACAAAAGGGGTGCACCCAAAGGGAATAAGAATGCAGTGGGCAATTCTGGAGGTAATGGTCCTCCTAAAGGCAATCTTAATGCCATAAAGCATGGGGCTTATCAGTCTTTGTATGCCGATATGCTTAATACAGAAGATAAAATAATATTCAACATGATTCAACCATCAACAAATATAGATGACGAGATAAAATTACTTAGATTAAAAATAGCACGTCTACTCAATAGGGAGCAGACGTTTTTTTATAATATGTTTGGCCAAAAGGTAGAAAAGGAACTAACAGAAGAAGAAAGAATAGCAGGTATTAATGCTTGCATGGATCAACTTAGAAAACTAATAGAAGCTAAAGCTAAAATATCCACAGATACAGGAAAAATAGAACTAGAAAAGGAAAAGTTTGAATTCCAGAAGTATAGGACAGAGATAGAGCTGCAGCTTAAGAAGGATAAACTAGAAATAGAAAAAATTAAGATTCAAGGAGAAGATGAGGAATATGAAGATGATGGATTTATAGAAGCATTACAAGGGCAAGTAAGTGAGGTTTGGGAAGATGAAGAAGATTAAAAAAGCAGTATTTAAATTCCAGCCCTTCTCCAAAAAGCAAAAGAAAATATTAACCTGGTGGCTGCCTGAATCTCCTGTAGCAGGTAAAGAAGGAATAATAGCAGATGGAGCCATAAGAAGTGGTAAGACTTTGTCTATGTCCTTATCATTTGTTATGTGGGGCATGGAGACATTTGACCAGCAAAACTTTGGTATGTGTGGTAAAACTATAGGATCTTTTAGAAGAAATGTTTTGTTTTGGTTGAAACTAATGCTAAAGTCAAGGGGATATAAGGTAAAGGATCATAGGGCAGATAATTTAATTGTAGTATCCAAAGGAGAAACAACAAACTACTTTTATATATTTGGTGGTAAAGATGAAAGTTCACAAGATTTAATCCAAGGAATTACATTAGCAGGGGTATTCTTTGATGAAGTGGCCTTAATGCCAGAAAGTTTTGTTAACCAAGCTACTGGTAGATGTTCAGTAGATGGCTCCAAGTTCTGGTTTAACTGTAACCCTGATGGTCCATATCATTGGTTTAAGTTAAATTGGATAGATAAAGTAAAAGAAAAGAATTTAATATATTTACATTTTACTATGGATGATAATTTAAGCTTATCAGAAGCAGTAAAAGAGAGATACAGGACCATGTATGTAGGTGTATTCTTCCAAAGGTATATTTTAGGACTATGGGTAATGGCAGAAGGGGCAATATATAAACAATTTGCTAATGATCCAAATAAGTATCTAGTACCAAGGCCTACAAATAGAATATTCCATGAAATAAACATAGGAGTAGACTTTGGTGGTAGTGGTGCAAACCATACCTTTGTAGCAACAGGAATACATCAAGGATATACAGGTATTACAGTTTTAATGTCAGAAAAACATAAAGCAGATGTAGATCCTGAGGAATTAAATCAATTATTTATAAAATTTGTAAGAAAAGTAATGAGTATTTATGGGAAAATAGATTATGTATATTGTGATAGTGCTGAACAAGTATTAATAAGAGGGTTTAAAGCTGCAGCACTCAAGGAAGGATTGACAGATTTAAGAATAAGGAATGCAAAGAAAATTGAAATCATAGATCGAATTAGGCTAATAACTTCATTAATAGCTAGAGATAGATTTTTCTATACAGAAGATGCTCAAACTGTTAAGAAAGCATTGGAAGAGGCTATATGGGATAAGAAACATCCAGAGAAAAGTATAAGATTAGATGATGGAACTACAGACATAGATACATTAGACGCATTGGAATATAGTATTGAAAGAGATGAAAGAAGATTTATAAGAGCAATGGAAAGGGCTGCTTAATAGGTGGTGATGGATTGTTTTCAAAATTATTAGAAGGTTTAAGATGGGTGGTGAGTAAGATATTACCTAAAAAGGACATAGAAGAAGCTTTAAATATAATAATACCAGTATCTGGTCCAATGGAAGAAGCTATAGCTTTATGGGATTTAATGTATAAAAACAAATCCCCATGGCTAGATAAAGATAATCCCGAAAGCTTAAACTTAGCTGCAGCAGTATCAAGTGAATTAGCAAGACTTACTACATTAGAACTAGAATCAGAGATTACAGGCAACACTGAGAATGAAGAAGGGGAGAATAAAGAAGAAAACAGCAGCAAGAGAGCAGAATACCTAAACATACAGTACCAAAGAGTACTAAAGAAAATAAGGGAACAAACAGAATATGCGTGTGCCAGTGGTGGAATAATGATGAAACCATATATTGAAGGTGATAAGGTGGTAGTTGATTATGTACCTGCAGGAGAATTTTATCCAGTTAAATTTGATTCTAGTGGCAATATAACAGCATGTATATTCCCAGAGAGAAAATATAAAAAAGGTATGGTATATACAAGGCTAGAATATCATGACCTAATAGAAGAAGGTTATTATCTTGTAAGAAACACTGCCTATGCAGCAAAGGGAGACAGTAATGTATTGGGTAAGCCTATAAAGCTATCAGAAGTTGAAGAATGGCAGGATATAGAGGAAGAAGTAATAGTTACAATAGCTAAAAAGCCTTTGTTTAGTTACTTTAAAATGCCTATGGCAAATAATATTGATAAAAATAGTCCCTTAGGTGTTTCTGTATTTTCTAGAGCAGTAGAAACAATAAAAGATGCAGATAAACATTATGGCAGAATTAATTGGGAGTATGAAGCATCAGAAATGGCCATTAATGCATCTATGGATTTATTTAGACAAGATGGAACTGTAGCAAGCGGTAAAGATAGATTATACAAGAAATTTGATACAGACGAAGATTTCTTTAAAGAATGGGCTCCTGAGATAAGAGATGAAAGTTTATATAACGGTTTAAATAAATATAAAAGACATATTGAATTTTTATGTGGTTTAGCATATGGGACTTTATCAGATGTAGATGAACAAGATAAAACAGCAGAAGAAATAAAATCTTCAAAGCAAAGATCATACTCTACTGTAGCAGACATACAAAGCAGTTTAGAAAATGCATTAGTTGATTTAGTTTATGCTATGGACATATGGACTACTATGGGTGATCTAGCACCAAGCGGTAATTATGACATAAGCTTTGAATGGGACGATTCACTTGTAGTAGATAGTAAAACAGAACAGTCTATAATGCTACAGGAAGTGGCAGCAGGATTAATTAAACCTGAGATATATCTTGTGAAAAGATATGGGGTCACAGAAGAACAAGCAAAGGAAATGCTGCCTTCTATGAATGAACCTTTAAGTGAAGAAGATTATGACGATTTGGAGTAGGTGGTATAGATGCTTACACCAGAATATTTAAAAGAACAACCAGAACATATAGTTAAGATATTTGAAAAGCTAGAAGAGGAAATAATCAAAGATATAGCTAGAAGAATTAAAGAAGGAATGGAACTTACTGAAACTGCAGAATATCAAATAGATACTATGGTAGAAATGGGATATAGCTTAAAAGATATAGAAAAAGAAATTGCAAAATCTATAAATAAGAGTGAAAAAGAAGTAGAAAAAATTTTAAAAGATAGTGCATATCTATCCTATGAAAACGATAGAAAATTATATAAGAAGGGTGGCAAGGATTTACCTTCTTTAGATAAAAACCCTGCAATGATGAATTTTATTGAAACTAGTATTAAACAAACTAATGGGGAATTAAGGAATTTGACCAATACTATGGGATTTATAGACAATAGAAGATTTAAACCTATAGATACATTTTATAGAGATACCTTAGACTATGCAATATTCCAAGTATCTAGTGGAGCGTTTGACTATAATACTGCCCTAAGGCAAGCCGTTAAAAAACTTGGGGATAGTGGAGTTAGAACAATAGATTATGCTAGTGGTAGGGCTTATCATATAGAATCTGCTACTAGGATGACAGTTTTAACAGGGCTTTCCCAAATAACTGGTCATATGTCTTTGGCCAATGCTGATATGATGGAGCAGGACCTTATGGAAATAACTGCACATATGGGAGCTAGACCAAGCCATGCTGAATGGCAGGGGCAAATAGTCTCCAGGAGTGGGAGAGAAGGATATTTATCATTAGATGACATAGGATATGATACTGTAGAAGGGTTTAAAGGTGCTAATTGCAGACATGATTGGTTTCCGTTCTTTGAAGGAATATCGGAATCAGTTTATACAAAGGAACAATTAGAAGATATAGATCCTCCTGATTTTGAATATGACGGAAGAATCTATACTGCTTATGATGCAAGTCAAAAGCAGAGGCAAATAGAAAGAAACATGAGACATACTAAAAGAAAACTAATAGCTTATGATGCTGTAGGATTGGAAGATGATTTTAAAGCTGCAAGTATAAAGTTAAGAAGACAAAGAGAATTATATGAAGATTTTAGTGAAGTTGCAGGATTAAGGGCTAAGCATGAGAGACATCACACTTATAATTATGATAGGAGTATAAGTATGAAGGCAGTATGGGCTAGGAGGTGAAGGAGTGTATGGTATAGCTAAAGTTATTGCAGTTTTATATCATAAATTAGCTATTATTCTACTGTTTATAGCAATATATATTCTATATAAATATGGCAACTTAATTCTATTCATGTTCTTGGCATTACTAAGTATAGCCTGGGAATTAAAAAGACTGTATTATAAATGGAAATATTTTAATTGACTTTAGACAATAGTCGTTAAACAAGTCTATTTTTTATGTTTAAAATTACGCAAGTCAAGGCGATATATTGACACATCACGTGAGGGAACCACGTAAAAACCGTAGATGAAAGGAGAATTTAGTAATGAAAAGAGAATTTTTAAAAGAATTAGGATTAAATGATGAGCAGATAGATAAGGTAATGGCTGAGAATGGCAAGGATATTGAAAAGTATAAGAATTTGTCTGAAACAAAAGAAACTGAATTAAAGACAGTAAAAGAGCAATTAGAGGATGCAAATACTCAAATAGAAAGTTTTAAAGAAATGGATATAGAAGGAATTAAAGCTGCAGCAGATGAGTATAAAGAAAAATATGAGACAGCTAAAACTGAAGCAGAGAAGGAATTAGAAAAGATTAAATTTAATCATGCTATTGAAAAGGCTTTGACTGGTGCAAAAGCTAAAAATGTAAAAGCGGTTAAAGCTTTGCTTGATTTAGAAGGCCTTAAAATTAAAGATGATGAAATAGTAGGGTTAAAAGAACAGCTAGAAAGCCTACAAGAGGATCATGATTATCTATTTGGAAATGAAGAAGAATCAAAACTTCCTTTCTTTGTCAATAAAGGTGGTAGCAGTGGAGAACCAGAAGATCCAAAAAGCATTGGAGAAATATTGGCTAATCAGAAAAATGAGGAAGTTAAGGCATCAGAAGGTAATGACATATATTTTAAATAATGCTAGATAGGAGGATGAAATATGAAATTTGAAGTTAAAGAGTATGGAAATAAAAAAGAAATATTAAAGTTTCCTGATCATTACGTAGCAATAGCTGTAATGGTAGATGACTCAGGTGTAGTAGTTGATGAAAATGGTAAAAAGATACTAAAAGCAGGTACTTTAGTAGGTGGTGGAGTTATAAAAGATCCACAAGCCAAAGTAAGTACTGTAAATGGTGCAGAAACAGAAGGTGTTTTAATGAATGATGTTGACTTAACTTATGGTCCAGCACCAGGAGCAATGATTATACATGGATTTGTAGATTTAAGTAAAATCCCAGAAGAACCAGCAATTGATGTAGATTTACCACAAATTTCATTTATAAAATAATTAAAAGGAAGTGAGAGTATATGAATATATTTGATTTAGTACAAGCTAAAGAAATTGGTACCTATTGGCTTGGGACTAGAGACTCTAGAATACCATATTTAGGAGCTACTCTATTCCCAGCAAAGAAACAACTAGGATTGGATTTATCCTGGATAAAAGGTAGAGATGGATTGCCAGTAGCATTAACTCCATCTGCATTTGATGCAAAGGCTACTCTAAGGGATAGGATAGGAGTAGAAGAAATATCTACTGAAATGCCATTCTTTAGAGAGTCTATGAGAATTGGAGAAAAAGAAAGACAAGAACTATTAAAAGTAAGTGATTCTGCTAATGCAGCTATGATGCAACCAATTATAAATAAAATATACGATGATGCAGGTCAATTAATAGCAGGTGCTGAGGTAGTAGCTGAAAGAATGAGGATGCAGTTACTATCTACTGGTAAAATAAGCATTGTAGCTACAAAAGACAGGGTAGCTTATAACTATGACTATAAGCATAATTCAGCATTAAAAGAAACATTGGCCACATCTACTGATAAGTGGAATGATTTTGAGAACTCAAGACCAATCCAGGACATTCAAAGATGGCAACAAAAAGTACAAGATGAAACAGGAGAAAAACCAACTAAAGCAATAATGACATCCAAGACTTGGAATTACTTGCTAATGAATAAATCTATAAGATTAGATATGAACCCTATAGGTGGACAAAATATAATTATGACAGATTCAATGTTACAACAATATTTATCTGCTAAACTAGGTTTAAAAGTGGCTGTATACGATAAGAGATATAAATTAGAGTTAGGTGGAGAAGGGTATAAGTTTTTCCCAGATGATATAGTTACTTTGATACCTGATACTAATTTAGGTAACACATATTATGGTACTACTCCTGAGGAAGCAGATTTAATGAGTGGTAATACTGATGCACAAGTTTCTATAGTAGATACTGGTGTAGCTGTAACTACTATTAAGGAACCACATCCAGTGAATGTATTTACAGTAGTATCTTCTATTGTACTACCTTCATTTGAGAAAATAGACCATGTGTTCATAGCTACAGTAGCATAATTATTAAGGCGGGGCTTATGCTCTGCCTTTTATATTAGTTAGGGGAGGTTAAGAAATGATTTATATAGTTAAAGCTAGAACTCCAGTATGGTATAACAATAATAGATATGAAATTGGAGAAGAATTAGAAATAAACATAATAGATATGGATGAAGATCTATTTGAATTTATAGAAGAAAAGATAGCAATTAATGCTGATGAAGATATAGAAGATGTTGATGAAATTATTTCTGAATATCACGGATTAACTGTTGATGATTTAAAGGACATTGCCAAGGAAAGAGGGATTGAAGGCTATTCAAGGCTTAAAAAAGAGGACATAATTAAGATGTTAATAGAAAATGAAGATGTAGGACCTGTAGAAGGTGATTAAATGTATGTAGATTATGAATTCTATAAAGATACCTGGGGAGGATTTGTTCCAGAAAACATATTCCCAAGGTTAGAGATACAAGCAAGGTCAATTGTTGATTATTACACATTTAATAGGCTGAAGGGAGTTAAAAGCACCAGTGACAATGTAAAGTATGCCATGTGCGAATTGATTGAGTACCTGCAAAAATTAGAGTATACAGATGGAAAAGAAATTGCAAGTGAAAAGGTTGGCACTCATTCAGTTACTTATGCAACTAGCAGAAAAGATGGAATTGATCCAGTAGAGGAAAAGAAAAAAGATATTGTCAGAAAGTATCTAGCACATACAGGGCTAATGTATAGAGGTGTTTAATATGAGAACTAATGCAGACATTACAGTATACAATAAATATTTCAATAAAGAGACAAGAACTGATAAATACCAAAGGACTGTGTTGCATGGAGTGTTTTGGGATGATAAAAAGGCTATGAATAGACTACAAAGTGGTCTAGAGAATGCAGACGAAGTATTGGTTGTCATACCCTTTGCAGTAATATCTGATAAGGAATATATAAATCCAAAGGAATTTGAAAGATTAGAGGACAAGTCTAATTATTTCACATTAAGGGAAGAGGATAGAATAGTAAAAGGTGATATTGATTTTGAAATTATAGGTAAATTATCAGATTTAGATAAAGAGTATGAAGCCTTCACCATAACCAGTGTAGATACTAAAGATTTTGGCAGTCCATATATGAGACATTGGGAAATTTCGGGGAGATGATAGTATGGAAATAAAATATATAGATGAAAATACTGCTATATTTGATAGTTGTAAATTTAGGCGGCGAAAAAGCGGAAGGCATAAAGATTATTTCGTATGCTATGGGAAGTATGATAAATATTATAAAAAATCATTACACGTGTCTGTGTTCATTTATCATACAGGCATAATTCCTAAAAGGAATCAAGTTGTACACCATATTGATTTTGATAAACTAAACAACAAAATAGAAAATCTACAACTAATGACAGTTAGCGATCACATAAAACTCCATAACGATTCCGACCCTAAACGATTAGAAAGGGCTTGCAGAGAAGCAAGTAAGAAAAATAAAGAACTAGGGTATACGAATGCGAAAGCAGCGGTTGAAGCCTCGAGAAAACTAGGTTTCCCAGGGGCACGTGCAGCTCAACTCAAATGTGGTACAGCTGTAAAGTCAATCAACATTAAAACTAATGAAATACAAGAATTCCCTTCGATAAGAAGCGCTTCAAGTCATACAGGTATATCGACTACTTCCATATCAGGTTGTATAAAAGGATTATATGACAGTGTGAAGGGATTTAAGTTTGAAAAAGTAGGTGCTAAATAATGGATTTTAAAACTAAGTTAGTAATTAATGACGTAAATAAATCTATTGCTAAAAGAGGATTAGAGATACAAGGCAAAGTGCAACAATATATTGACAGTGAAGTTTTAAGGCTCTCAGAACCTTATACACCCAGAGATCGTGGTGTGCTATCTGGAAGTGGCACTGGGTCTACTAAAATTGGAAGTGGAAAGGTAGTATGGAATACTCCTTATGCTAGAAGACAGTATTATGAAAATAAAGGTAAGGGCCTACGAGGCAAAATGTGGTTTGAAAGGATGAAAGGTAACCATAGAGATCAAATTCTTAATGGAGCTGCTAAAATTGCAGGGGGTAGA
>NFYZ01004833.1_pt1 | contig 25328 bp, 31 predicted proteins | sample 1092561 | NCBI WGS metagenome assembly NFYZ01 (sample SAMN03609887, study PRJNA323583) | gut metagenome | isolation source: feces | host: Rattus norvegicus | place: Malaysia | collected 2013 | reverse complement strand
TTCCAGCAATTCACCCAATTTATTATCCAAGGATATTCCTATCCAAGTGAGTCCCAATCTTTCGATTAAACTCTATATCCAATCAACTTTCTCAAATCCTCAGGAAGTTTAGTTACATCAAGCTGGTGAGTATTTGGGTCCATGAGAGGCTCATAGAACTCTCTACTATATGCAGGCATATAGCACTCAAGATACATAATAGACAGCTCACCTTCCTTTTGAGCACTCTTAACAAACTCTTCATAGCTTTCTCTTGTAGCATTAGAATGCTCCTTCTTATAAAGCTCATAATTCAAGGGATTGCCATTCTTGTCTTTGAACACAATATTCAGCTGGTCAGTTAAGCCATAATCAGATACCTGAATTAAAGCTCCTCCTCTAATCTTCTGTTTAGTAATTCTACTCTTGATTACACTATTAAGGAGTGTCTGTACTCTTTGAGATTGCACAGGGTCAAAGAGAGGGATATTGAAGTTGTTGTTCTCATCAAGAGTACAAGCCCTCATCATATCCATACCATATCTTTGATTGCCTCTTATCTCTTCAAGTAAGATTTCTTCCACCTTCTTTGGGTCTTTGAATATCTCATCTACATCAGCAAATGCTTGAAGAATGTTCTCAGTGTTGATAGCATTGTACAGGTCAAGCCACTCTTTCTTAGTCATCTTCTTACCATTAACCTCAATGATTGTATCATCAGAGATGTCAGCAGTAATTAGCTTTCTAATCTGAGTACCTACCAACTGAACAGCATCAATAGCATGTTCAGGGGTTGCAGTCTGAATACCATAATCTTCATAAGATACCTTATGTACCACATTAGGATTCTCATTACCAAATCCAATACCTGTAGTATCTTTTAATACAGCCATTGTATCTTCATAGGAAGTAATAGGAACAGTATTTTCTTCTATAATTTTATCATATTCATCTTTACTGATTTCTCCATTATTTAACTTAGTATCTAACTCTGCTTTTTCTTCAGAAGTCATATTAAGTTTAGTATTCAAGTTTATCACACCTTGTTTACTAACCTTGGTGGTAGACTCAAACTGAACTACATCAATCTGATTATCCTCCATAAACTTATTTATGGCTTTCAGCTTACCTGACCTTCCTAAAGGACCAGCAATTAGTTCGTGCATAGCAAGTAATAGGAACTCTGAGTTCTTATGCTGTACAGGAGTCTTAATTCCAGTATGACCTTCAATGCCACTGTTATTATTGACTTGTGTATAAACATAAGGCTTCTTAGTCTGCCAAATGATATTGAAGTCTTTGATATTCCAATCTCCATTCTTGAAGTTGTTATATGCCTGCTCCATATCATCTGTCCACTGACCTGACATACCAAGTATTGCCCTATAGGAACTCAAACTTCTATATGCCTGAGCATCTGCTACATTCACATTTCTAAACTTGCTGATGATATTATCTCTGTCTATCTTGGTCATTTCATTTCTTCTAACCCTTTCATCAAGTACAGTCTTGATGTTTTCAAGTACAGAAGATACTATCTCATCGTCCTTCAAGTAGATGGTTCTTTCCCAGTCCCTACCAATTCTCTCACCTTTATAAGTAGCCTTAGTATTCAGTCTGAGGGCAGGAGCATGAACCTCCTTATATCTCTTCTGAAAGTCCTCAAGATTCTTATAGAAGGCAAGGTCTGTAGTAGTAAGCTGGATAATTTGTGAAGTAGCTAACTTACTGTTCCAATAGTATTCCCTAAGTGCATCCTTAGCATTGTTCTTAACAAACAGGCTTCTTGAGATTGACTGAGCATCTTTCAACTCCATCTCACCTCTTGTTGCCTTATCTATAAGTAATGCCTTGATTTGCTCCATTAGGCTATTAGCCTCTCTGCTATCAAAAGCACTATTATTGTTGTAGGCTTTAAGCATCAGTTCCATATTGGTATTCCACAATGAACCTAAGGCATCTTTAGCCTTAATAAGTGCTTTTGCAGTTATTGCATTCTGCTTGGACTGACCTTCAAAAGGAAGATACTTGTACCTACCATTAGGAAGCTCATTCAGAAGTCCTACCCTCATCCAATCTCTGTAGGTCTGTTCAAAACCATCCTCCATCATGTCATTAAGAGTAGTTCTCAAGAAGTTTCTTAATTCAGCACCAGTACCTTTGGATTTAAGTCTGCTTAGCCTATCAATAAATGTCTCTCCATTGTCATATCTGAGGTTATTAAGTGCAGGAAGGAACTTAAATTCTGCACCTCCCATACTCTTTATACTACCATCTTCCTTTCTGACAATATCATAGTTAGCAATAGGCTCTACACTCTTATCTCCACTTTGGTAAGCCTCATCCCTCTCTCTGACTAACATGATTCTGTCATACTCTTGATTAACTAAGTCTACTAACTTGTCAAGTATAACATCATCATAGGTTCTCTTCTTACCATTCTCATCAAGCACATCACCTGTTGTGTACTTTCTGAATCTGATAAACTCAGCAGAAGGACTATCTGAAAGAATAGGAACATGATACCAAGCATACTTTATACTTGACTTTGCAGAATCAGGGTCTCCCCAATACTCTGTAAGAAGGGCTAAAGTATAATCCAAGTCATCCCAATTAGTATAGTCTACCTTATCAGAGTTCAACACTACTTTATGGTTAAGACCTCTTCTCAGTTCATCAGACTCTGCAAGCTGTCTTAGCCAATCATTTCTCCAATGACCATCCTTAAAGAACCACTCATAATCCTTGAACTCAGTCTGCATAAACTGTTCAAATCTCTCCTTGTTATTCATAACATTCTTGAGATTCTTAATAAGCTTACCTAAGTAGTTAGGAGTAACATGAGAATAGTAAGACTTATCATTTTCTCTGACACTACTTTCAATAGCATCCTCAGTTACTTCTGCCATCATGCTTGCAATCATATTGTAAGCAGAGCCAAAAGTATTAATGAGGTCTCCTCTCTTCTCAGTACCATCCTCCCTTGTTTCAGACTTAACTTCACCTTTCTTAATACCACTGAATATGACATTCAATTGTGGTAAAAGAAGCATGATTGGGTCAGTAAATGTGATACCTGGAGCTGTCTTTATATCAGTTAATGCAGTTTTCAATACAGAAGGATTAGCATCAATACCTAACATATGAAGTAACTTCATTATGGTATTCCATACATCTTCTCTCTCCAAGAGTTGAAGTCTGGACTCTGTATCAAGATTCTGGAACATATTGTTCAATGTCTCAGTCCATTGTAAACCTTTAGCTGCATTATCCTTGTTTATTTCCCCATTCTTCTCATATACACTATCATCATCAAGCTGTACTCCATTCTCATAGTTATCTCTCCAAGCATCAAGCAGATAGTACACACCTTCAGGCTTGTTGATGGCAATAGTTTCCATCTTGAAAGTACCATCAGGCATCATCTTCTTCTTTTGAATCCAGTAAGGCATGAAATCCTTTCTGAAGTCTTGATAGAACTGAGAGAACAAAGTCTCATCACCTTGAAGTAACTTGGTTACTTGTTTAACCCAAGGCTTGATTCTTTGCAGGTCCTGCATAAGAGGAATCATATCCTCAGATGTAATCATGTTTCTCAACTTGTCAATGAAAGTAGCATGAACATAGTCTGCATCAAGGTATCTTGTAAAGCCTAAATCATCCTTTTCATACTTTCCCCTATAGTCAAGTTTAGGCACTTGCCTGATGACTTTTCTTACAGCCTGTGATAGAGACTCATGTGAACTTACCTGTCTGAAATTGGTCATCCATCCATCCTTATAAGCCTCTTCTTGTCTCCAATCCTCTGCTTCATTATCTACCTCACTGTTACCCTCAGGGTCATCATCATTGAGGTTTGCCTCAGCAGTTTGAATATAATTTGGGTCTACTCTAATACCTTCAGAAGATAGTATAATAGTAGAAGCCTCTTCAGCTAAAGACTTGAATACATCTACTATTTTCCTATACTCCTGTAGTTTATAAGCAGCTTTCTTCTTGGCAGCTTCTAATTTCTGCTCATCAGAGAACTTATCTGCACCTCTCATAGAATTAATTTCATTAAGAATCTGTTGAACTCTATTCTCTTCTGAGTCATTAATATAGATTTTAAAGGTGTCAAGAACCCTCATAAATATACCATTAGGAGTATATTTATTGACTACAGCCCATCTATCTGCTGATTCTATTTCTCTTCTCAGTTCTTCTCTTTTAGCTCTGTTAGATTCATTTTTAATAGCCGAATAAAGTTCTTCATTTTTTCTAACATCTTTTTCTCTTAAAGACTCATAGGTTTCTTCATCAAGGTCTCTTATTCTTCTTTGTATTGAATCCTCATATTCTTGCACAGATAAATCAATCTCATGGCTAAATAACCTTGCTATTAAGGAAGCTCTATCTCTTCTTGTTCTTGGGTCAAAGAGTAAATCTACCTTTTGCTGCTCCTCAACAGAAGTAATCCTTGGAGTATCAAAGGCATCACTTGTTCTTTCTTCTGGTCTTGAAGAGATAGAAGATAGGAATCTATCCTTGAATGCTTGTTCATCAGATATATCTTTCCCAGACTTATCCCTAAACATAAAATTAGCAGTAGAGTGAACTTCATTAGGTATTCCTAATCTCTGGGCAGCTATAATACCTGCCTCATCTATACCAGTTTGGCCTCCACTTCTAATCTCAGATATAGTAACCCCTTTGTCTTGAAGTTTCTTTAGTATTTGGGTTATTAAGTCATTATAGTATGACTGGCTTTGTTTCATACTATAGATTCCATTACCAGCTATATTTATCTTCAGATTATCTACCTTTCCCTTAGCTTTAATTTGATTATAAAGATTTTCTGCTATCTCAGAAGCATCATTAGACTCAGCAGCCAATATAGAAGAAACATACTTATTTCCAGCAGCCCTCTTAGTTAATTTCTCTCCAGCAGTATTAAAGTTTTGAGCCAAAGCTATGGTTATATCTGACCAATTAGCATTTTCTCTTGTTCTACTTGGATAAGAATTATTTCCAGAGGTAGAAAATTTCGTATCTACCCCTTTTCCCTTTGGTGTTCTAAGTTTCTTAATGAAGTCATTAAGCTCACTACCCAATGGAATATCCTCAGGAGACTTATTGTTTCTCTCCTGCCACAATCCCACTAAGTTAAGTATTGACTGCTCTGTCTCATTAGGGAACTTAGTAGCTAATTCTCTAATTTCAGATGTTAATATTAAACAACTCATATAATTAATGATTATTATTGTGCAAAGGTAAGTAATTTAATTGTAATACACAAGGTTATATCCAAAAAAGTTAAGGGAGAATAAGCACTTGACTTACTCTCCCTTATAATTTTACTCAACAATGTACTTGACACCATTGAATATAAGCCACTTGATTGTCAAGATATTAACTGGTCTAATGCCAGACTCTTTGTCAGTCTTGACAATATCCATATCAACACAATCATATCTGCCATCTCTTGACTCAAATTGAATCTTGTAGCCTCTAAGGACTCTATCCTCTCCTTCAATCACATCCTTAATAGGGTTGTTCTGAATGAACTCAAGGGCTTCCTTGTAGGCATTAGCCATAGACTTCTTAGCTTTCTTAGCCTTGTCAATCAAAGCTATAGCCTCTGCTCTTTGAGCCTCTTCCTCTGACTCAATAGCCTTCCTTGTCTTAGGCTTACCCTGCTTCTTGAAGACTACAGTAAATACCTCTGAGGACTTAATACCTTCAAAGATAGTTCTGATACCAGGGGTACCATCCTTCTTATCTTCCTTAGTTACCTTTACTGTAGTTTCAAACAAGTCAGCAGAATTAGTATAGTTCTTCAGATAACTCATACCAATCTGAACCTCTTCACCACTTTCAAAATGAGTAAGCCAAGCATTGGAGCCTGACACTCTGTTCACAATATAGTGAGAACTCTCACTAATAATGGAACCTTGTTTTAACTGATTTATTTGCTCAATCATATTAAATAAGCTTTTCTATATTAGACATAAATGTTTCAGCCTCCTGCTTAGTAACACCAATAGTTTTGATGTCCTCCTGCAATGCAGCAATCTGAGACTCCTTCTTTGCAATCTCTGACTCCATCTCTGCATGGAGATTACTTGCATTCTCATGTGCAGTCTTAAACATAGACTTAATGCTTGCCATTCTTTCACTGAAAGAAGGTGCAGCTACAACTGATTTCTTCGTACCAAAAGCCATACTTTTTTTTTAGTTATTATCTATTAAATGTCCACTCTCATCATAGTTAGTACTTCTATACTTCTTCAAGTCCTGCTGATACTTTTCTGTATCTGCATAGCCACAAGGGTTCATAAATTCAGGACAGAATCCCCTATAGATACATTCTGGAACCATCTTATCTGCCATTACTGGGTCTACCTCCCTAATAGCATCTTGTACTTGCTTCCAAGCCTCTCTTGTTTCCTTAGATGCACAAGAACATAATCTCTTTCTTGATATATTTATCAAGGCTTGAGCATTGGCTGTCATGTCCATGTCATTTGTTGCTCCTTGAGGTAATTCATTCCTTGAAGACACATTATACTCATCTAAGATGGCTCTCCTATCTCCCCTTTGAGAATGGACAAATTTCTCACATCCCTCGTGATGCCTCACTAAATGAGTAGTAACCCACTGCATAATGTCAGCCCAAGTCCATTCATACTCAAGCAGCCTGATAGGACTGTGCTCAGCCAAGAGCATTTTAGCTTCCCAAGACTTAGAGGGTTCTTTATCTAAAGGTGCTTTACCTATGGTTCTCCTTGCTGCATTTAATGCCCTCTTCCAAAGAGTAACCATCTCCATTCTGATAATTTTACTCATTTGCGAACTTCTTTAAGTCCTCAATTCCAAGCAACCCAGTATGTCTTTTGACAACCTTACCCTCATCATCTACTAAGATGAGAGTAGGTACTGTCTTTATCTCATACTTGGATGCAATATCCTCACCCCGTATAGACTGAACATCTATACTTTCATGTGGAATACCTGCAAGCTGGAGATTGCTCTCCAGCACCTTGCAGGGTCCACAAGTTCTTGAATAAATCTTTAATACTTTCATTATACTTCTTTAAGTTTAGTATTCCTCAATCACTTCAAAGTCATCAACATTCCAGTCCTTCAAATCAGAGATGGCTTTAACATCCTTCTTTGTTTTAGGAGCTATGTAATTCCAAGCTTTCTGAGGCAATACAATTTGCTCTTCAACTGCACCTTTAAGGTCACAGTTTGAGTAATCTATATCCTCAAAATACTCACCATCTTCATCCTTTCCAGAGTCGGTAATCTCATAGTCAGATACCTTAATCTTTACGGTTTTACTAAGGGTGACACTTACTGTGACCTCAATTTCCCTTTCAGGGTTATCAACCTGATTCCAGGGTGCATCCTTAGTGTCTGCACCCATAGGATAATTATAGTTATCCATTTCTCTTTCCTTTAATATTTGTTATCAAGTTATTCTCTTTAATTAGCCTTCGAGCAATTACACATTCAAGATTCTTAGGTATGCTGATATGCCTTCCCTTATCATTCACATAGATAGCATGGTCTCCATTATGTCTATCATAATAGAAACCATTGAACTCTACTATCTTTATGAACTCTCTTGATGTATATTGCCTCATACTATACTTTCAGAATGTCTTTATACTTCTCATAAGTCTTTCTTATGACCTCTTCTCCTATTGGATTAGGTCTCTTTGAGTCCCTCTCTATACAGTCTTGAAGAGGTATAAAGAAGTCTTTGAACTCAAGGTCATATTTTGGTCTAACCACATCAGGTACTATTCCCTTAGGATTGTTCCAATCATCAAGCACTCTATTATAGTACTCTAATTCCTTGGGATTGAGATTCATATTGTCAATAACAATATCAAAACCATAGGACATAGAACTCCATAGGAAAGTACTCTTCAAATCCTTTACCAAGCCTTCTCTACTGGGAACCCAATACTTACCTAACATATTTCTGATGTCATCATTATTGAACCTTACTCTATGTTCAGGGTCTTCAAGTACCCATTGCTTAGCCCATGTAGTCTTACCACTACCTTGAATACCTCGGCATAAAATTATCTTTGGCATTGTCTTTCCTCCATCTTTAATTACCACTCAAATTCAATGATTTGTAAGAGGTTATTATCCTCAAGATATTTCCTAAAGTTACCCCAAGCATTAGCAAACTCAGGATGATTATAGTACTCTGATATACCTTGTGCCCTAAGTCTACTCCTAACATGACTATGCACCACAGGCTCAAGGGACATCCTTAAAGCATTGGTAGCATGGCTTTTCTTCTTCCAAAACATCTTGCCTCTACTGGTCACAAAGGTCTGACCATCAATCCTGATTGCATAACCTTTGACAGGTACAGGTTCAGTAAAGGATGAGTATATATCTCTTATTTCATTATCTTCCAGTATCATATTACTCACTGTTTCAAAAAGGTTCTATATAGTCAGCATCAGGGAATGCTGCATAGACATCATCCCATGCAGCATCCCTCTCATGCTCTACATCTTCATCATACCTATTACTGTAGGTCTCTCTGTGACCATCCTTAAAGTGTATAATAAATGTCATAGTCTCTTATTACTCAATTCTTCTTTTAACTTGTTCATCTTGTTTTGCAACTCTACCATTTTATTCTGATACCATTGACATTTCAAGATGTCCTCTCTGCCATTTTTCTTATTGAATCTCCATTGATACTTAAAGGCATTACACATACAGAACATTATTACTGCCTCTGTGCCATAAGCTGCTTCCATAGCATCAATACATTCAATTCCCCCTTGGGTATAATGGGGAGGATGATTAACATTATCAATCTCCTGTTCCATCTTTCCAATCTAAAAATTTCACAAACTTGTCAAGGAAATCTTTCCTTTCCCTGACATACAACTTACCCCCATCATCTAACCCTTGGTAGATAAGAGCATCAAACCATTCTCCATTAACAGGACATTTCAGCTTACACCTATATAATGGCATATACTTATGACCTGTCTTAGGGTAGACATAGGTTCTCTCATTTCTTTCCTTCACCATAATCCTAATTGTGTAGTAAGCACCTATGCAAGCTACTATTAGGACTATTATAGGAATTGCAATTCTCCAAGCTTCCATACTTTTTCTTATAGCTCAATGCACCCACCAAGGGGCAATTTCTGGTACAGCCTTGATAGTTACTTTCTTACAGAAGATTGCTGCTGCATATTCCATGCACTCACTCAATTTCTTGGCTTCCTGCTCTGCTATTTCCTCAGGTGGCTCTATCAGATATTCATCATGCACATCATTAGGGATTAGGACTTTGAATATAAGCCCATCCTTAACTAAGTGATTGAAATACCTAATACCTGCTATCTTAGTCATTGCAGCAGCAGTGCCTTGTGCAATTTATTACTCTACAGGCTCTTTATCCTGTAGTTCTATTGATTTCTCAATAGGTTGGACTATATCATTATCTCCAAAATATTTATAGATGTTATCAGCAAACTTTAATAATTCCTCCCTTGTTGCACTATTCTTCATTGTATTTGCTCTTTTGGTAATTACCCATACATTTCCTTTAATATATCCCTTAGTAGGGTCTATTCTATCAAGGGAGGGTGTATATTCATAATTACCTTTTTCTCCAGCAACAAAAGGAACTTCTAACAAAGGGCATTTATCGGGAATAACTATATCATCTATAGTTAAGTTAAACTCTAATCCTTGATTCTTGGCTCTTTGCTTAGCTGCCATTAACATTCTACTCTCAGGATGATTCCTATAATGCTTTCTCCTATTAGCTTTTATAGTCTCATTATCTACTTCTCTCCTATAAGCCATATACTCTTTATAATGTTCTCTTTTGGAGGCTCTATATTCAGACATACATTGCTTACACTGGTGAGTTAAGCCATCTTTTGATGACTTATAATGATAAAACTCTGACTCATCCTTTAACTTACCACAACTTGAACATCTCTTCATAATTTGTTATCTTTAATTTATAGTACAAAGATACAAATTATTTCTTAATTATCCAATAGGGTAAATAAATAATTAAGAGATACTCAGCACTCTTGTCCATTTCAGCATAGATTTATCCTTAGCTTACTTTGATTAGTCTCTGAACCTTACTTGCATTTCTACAAGTCTTGGCTGCTGATTAGCATAGATTTATCCTTAGCTTTCCAGCAATTCACTGAGTTTTTCATATAGCATCACTACTATATGCCCCCACAATTAAGGGATAGTTACATGACTGATTATCAGATGCACTCTTTCTCTTCCATAAGTGTTTCATTACAGACACATATACAGTTTCCCTGTTAATGTCTATAAATCTTTCCTCTACCTTGCCTGCCTTTTTAACTTTATAAGAATACCTAACAGCTATCTCTTCAATAGGAACACCTTGGGCAAACTTCTTTGCAATTTCTTGCATGACAGATGGTGGAATCTCAGATATTACTCTACCACTATCTCTTGCAGCTTTGTATATATCCCAGAAATCTTCCATACCATTCTTTCTTCTCTCTATACCTTTCAGTATAGGATAGTCATAGATATATGCCCTTAGTCCAGTTATCTTTGAGATTAGGATATAGCCTCTATTCCACATGTCTCTCTTTTGTACCTTGAAATAGCTTGCTATACCATTAAATCTCTTGAAATAGTTGTTATAAATCTCAGTTGCAAAGTCCACAGGAATGTTACAATTAGTTGCCATTGTAGGAGCCTGACCATTATAATTGAAACAGAACCTTGCCTTCTTAGCCAAGTCTCTAAGGTCTTTTCTTACCTTCTTGACATCCTTTTCCTCCACACCATCAAGGTCTTTTGGAAAACACATCTTAGCTACAAAGGAATGTCCATCCCTTTTAGCAGGGTCATTATAGAAAGCTATCCACTCCTTATCACCTGACAATTCTGTAAATACATGACCTTCTTGGTCTCCATAATCACAGTCTATCAATAAGTGTCCTTTCTCAGGAACAAAAGCTGCTCTTGTTTCTTCTGTGGCTGGAAGCTGTTGAACATTAACACTCTTATCATTTGCTTGTGTAGAAGTATCTTTGTTTTCATCTTCCTCCTCTGCAATATCATCATCTTTAGTCTTACCTCCTTTACCCTTTCCTCCTGAGCCACAACTCAATCTGCCAGTATCCATCATTTGATTGAATGTTGGATGGATTCTCTGTGTAACAGGATTAATGGCATCAAGGAAGTTCTGACCAAAAGATGTTACCACCTTGAAAGCTGCTGAATATTCCAAGTATAAAGGAACAATACTACTCTTATTTGCCTGCAACTCTATAAACTTAGATTCTACAGACTTCTTCATCTTGCCTGTTTTCTTGTCTTTAACTAATAGGTCAAATCCAAGTTCCTCAAACAATCTGATTACCTGCTTAGAACTATTCCAGTTAATAATACATTGAGGTCCAGTATCAAACTCAGAAAATAATGAAGGTTGTGGTATTACCACATATACATTATCTGCAAGCTTGGCTGGCTTGCCTTTCTTATGGGTATCATAGTTCCTTGCAATAAGAGAAGGGTCATTCTTCTTCATTACATAATCTACTACCCAATCATTGAGTTTCTGCTCAGCAATCCTTAACCTCTCTGCATCCTTGACCATCTTAGCTTTCCACTTAATAGGGTCAAGTTTAATACCACAAAACTCAATATATGCAAGGACTCTTACAAACTCATTCTCTATACTCAGAGCAACTTCTTGACCTCTTGCTTTGATAATAACAAGTTGTTTGTCCATAATGTCCTCAAGATGCACCACATCATTTGCAGCATAAACTATGACTTCTTCTGTCATTCCAGCATGTATCTGTCCTCTAACAGTCTTGTCAAGATAGATATGTAAATACCTATCACAACAAGCCTGTAAGGACAAAGATACAATGCCAGGTGGGAATCCAAGAAATAGAATCTTTTCAGCTAAATAAGTATCATAGACATTTCTGACTACAATATGTTCCTTATACAGCCATCTTAAATCAAACTTTGCATTATGAATAATGAATAGTCTGTCACTTTCAAGGTAAGATTTATATAGTTTGACATCAATAGTCAGACAATCTATAACTACCTGATTCTCCTTATTGCCTAATTGCAAAGTAAGTAATTTACCTTGCCATATCTCTGTACCTGTAGTCTCAGTATCCAACCCAACTGTTCTAAGTGGATTCAATATCTTAAAAGATTCCTCAACAGAAATATACTTATATTTAGCATCAGGATATTCAAATAGCTCCCTTTCCCCAGTAACAAAATATATCATCACTCAAATGTTATAGTCCAACCATATCCTTCAATAAAGTCTATAGACTTGACAACTGCATCAGCTTCTTCAAGTTTATATCCTACTACAATCATAGGACCACCTGATGGGTCAATAAACTTATTACCATCACTCACATTACCAACCCTCAATGAAGGGGCATCAGTTTTAAGTACATAAGTCTTTGATTCAGAACCATCAGGTTTGGGCATCTTCTTTAAATAGTTTCTTGCCCCATATCTGGACCTAAGTTTTATAATATCTTCCATTACTTACTAGAATAAGCTATTAAAGAGTTAAAATCCAGAACATACTGATACCTCTTGAAGAAAGAATTTCCAAGTATTCCTGAGAGGGTTACTCCACTCTCAGCCTTTACCTCATTAAATGAAGCAGCCATATCTACAACTTGGAAATCTTCCTCATAGACTTTATCCTTATATACTAGAGATGCTCTTACATAGGAAACATCAATCTTATTACCTTCCATTCCCCACAATACTCCAGTTGCTTCTACCTTTTCATGTGGGAAATTATTAAGAATATTAGAATCAATTACTGATATAGTAGCTCCAGTATCCAACAGGAAGTTAAACTTCTTACCTCCATTATAGAATGTGATTACTGGCAACTCTACCAAATCCATAGATTCTCTAAAGGACATATTTACTCTCTTACTTTGCTTGCAGTAGTCCTCTACTCCATTAATAATAACAGATAAGATGACTACTGCAAGCAATATACCAATTATTTCTAATACCATGTTTCATGTTTTCTTTTGTTTATTTAATACCAGTAGAACCTAATCCACCTCTATTATTATCTCCCAAATCATCAACCTGTACAAGCTCTACTCCAGAACTAAGCAACCATTTAATCTTTTGCCACATAGTAGCTTTCTGACTAAGTTGAATCCTAAACTGACAGATTCTATCACCCTTCTTAATAGAAGTAGCCTTCATAGGAGAACAGATGTAACTCCACTCATCCTTATTACCTGAGTATGAATTATCTACAATACCCTGACCATTAGGAATAAATATATGTATTTTCTTAGGTCCACTACTTCTAGAATCAATAGGAGCTTCAAATCCTTCAGGAAGTTTGATTGCTACTCCTAATGGAATATAGTAAACAGGGATTTCCACATCTCTGTGACTTACTTCTTCACCATCAATAGTAGTTCTTTTAAGAGTACCTGATTGAGGTGCTGGGATTTCCATATCCACAGCACTCCTCAAATCAATCCAATCCCCTTTGGGGTTAATCTCTGGCATACAGCCCTCTGTTAAAACTTTTACCTTTATCTTTAGTTTCATATTTTCATTCTTATTTATTCACACTTTGAATATGAGCACTGGCTACAATGTATGCAACCTCCTTCATGTACTAAATCAGCACCACACTCAGGACATTTTCCTTCTGTCTCAACAGGAATATACTTTGCAAGTACCCTGCACATAGCACTACTGAAAGAAGCAATATTATCATTGACCTTCTTTGCAGTCTTGATGATATACTTGATATTAACTCCATGTCTAAGTAGCATAGAGCTATACAGTGTAGCTGCCTTTTCTTCCACACTTATATCAGTATTGAGCAGGTTGGCTATCACAATATCTTTTGAGTCAAGGTTATATATACCTTTCATTACCTTGGTAATAGTTCCCTTATTCTCTGTGATGTCAATATCATGTCTGAGTCTGAATACAAATACCTCATAAGGCTTGTCTTCATAGATGCCTACACATACTATAAAGTGTTCTCCTTTTACCTTTACTTTATAAATATCACAAGGTAACTTTGTTGGTCTCTTTGGTGCAGATGTTACAGGAATGTTATCAGGTTTTTTGGTCATAAGAATTCCTTCTCTGTAACATCCTGACCTATACACAGTTACACCCTTCAATCCATGCTTCCAAGCTTCTACATAGATGTTATATACATCTTCTACTGTAGCTTCCTTAGGTAGATTGATGGTACTTGATATAGAAGCATCAGTGTATTTCTGCAATACTCCCTGCATCTTGATTCTGTCAATAGGTGTAATATCCTTTGACTCTACAAAGTACTTAGGCAATATATTACTGGTTCTGAATTTCCCATTAATAGAGAAGCTATCATAATAATCCTGTACTATCTTAGAATTTACTTCATAGAAAGTATCTTTACCATTAAGAGACTGAGTCTTTCTAATATACTTTAATGCAAAGTTAGGCTCTACTCCAGTACTTACCTGTAACATAGTAGCAATACTCCCTGTAGGAGCACAAGTAAGAAGCTGGCTATTCCTTAATCCATAAGTTCTAATATCATCCAGTATTTCATTTGAAAGTTTCAGAGACTTAATAAATGAAGAATTAACTAGCTTTTCTTTGTCACACATAGGATAGCATCCTGAGATTGTAGCCAAGTTTATTGATTTGTGTACAGCCACTACTGCAATAGTATAATACACATCCTTAGTTATCTCCAAAGCTCTATCTGAGCCATAAGTAACTCCTAGCTTGATAAGCATATCAGCAAGTCCCATAGTACCTAAGCCAATCTGTCTCCAATTCCTTACAGATATTTTTTGTTCTTTAAGAGGATGTAACATTGCTCCTTCATCAAGCACCTTATTGAGACCTTCTACTGCTATTTCTACAGCATTTCCAAGACCTTCCCAATCTATATCAGCTCTGTCAGTAAATGGGTTAATTACAAACTCACTAAGATTTATACTACCTAACAAACAACTTCCTCCAGCAGGCAATGGCTCTTCAGCACATGGATTTACACCTGCATAACTGAATCTTTCATCACTGTTAAGCATATTATATCCAGTGATTCTATCCCAATATAATAGACCTGGCTCTGCCCATTCCCAGTTTCTTTTGGCTAACAATTTAAGCAAGTCCCTAGCCTTGAAAGTCTTGGATATAGTACCTGTCTCTTCACTGGTAAATGAAGCTACCCAGTCTTTATCATCAATGGCTGCCTGCATGAAATCATCAGTAACTCTGATACTAATATTAGCTTTCTCACATACCCCAGGTTTTGTCTTGAGGTTAATGAACTCCTCAATATCAGGATGTTCACAGCTAATACTAATCATAAGAGCACCTCTTCTTCCACTCTGACCTATAAGACCTGTTACATAGCTATATAAGTCCATGAAGCTTACTGCACCTGAAGTACTCTTTGCTGCATTATGTACCACAGCATTCTTCGGCCTAAGATTGCTAATATCAACACCACAGCCTCCTCCATAACTATAAGTTCTTGCTAACTTACTTGCAGTTTCAAAGATAGATTCAATATTATCATTTGGAGGTGCAATTACATAACAGTTACTGTAAGTAACTCTTCTGTCAGTCACTCCTCTACTAGCAAGTATTCTACCACCAAATAGAAACTTCTTCTCCTTAATAAGAGTTCTTACAGCAGAGTCTCCTCCACTTACTCTATCCAACCATTCCTCAAAACTCTCATTATTAATTTGATACTTTTTATGCCAAATATCCAATGAGAGCTGATTATTTCCTAACCATTCCTGTTCTGTCATAGTTTGTTTAACCAAGTTCTTAAATTATTTGATTTGTTCTCCTCTATACCCATGGGCACCTTTGGTCTTGAAGAGATGTAATAAGAGAGTTCTTCACCTATCTCAAAAGGACTTCTCATTTCAATCTGTTCTCTTCTGCCAAACTTGAGTGTACCTACTGATTGTGTAAATGGACAAGTCCATACTAGTGGAGTAAGGGTTCTCCTATTGACTACAATAAAGTCATAGTCAAGTAACTTGAAATCTTTGAAGTACTCATCCTTATCCATATTCTGCCTTATAATAGCCCAATATAGTCTGGCTTGAATATCATATCTCCAATCTACAAATGACTTATAGAAGTCCCACTCTGTATGGGAACTTGTTTTCAAATCTACTGGCTTTACCCACTTCTCTTTATGATTGACTATGATTAAGTCAGCCATATTTCTATACTTTACACCATTGAACTCTCCTTTGAACTTCAATTGATAGAATCTTTCAATATCTGGCTCAAATGGATTATCCTCTGCAAAGTAGAACTGAGTGGACTTGCTCTCTTTCAATGCTTTTACTGCATTGCACACATCTTGATAGGTCTGAGTATCAAGTATAGTCTTACTGCCTGCTATAAATAACAGGTTATAGTAGTCAGCACCTTTCTCCTTGATAACCTTAGCCCTTGTCTCAGGCTTCCAGTTCATCTGATAACTCTGATATTCAGTCTCCTTAATGATTGCATCATCAGGAATTGTAATAAGACTCCTATAAGAATCTCCATACTGACTGAACAAAGATTTTACCATCTTTGTAATAGAGTCTGGAGTAGAAGGAAACTCAGCAACCATAAACCTTTCATCAAACTCTTCCTGACCACCTGTGATAATGCTATCTACAGCACTACCAAAAGTAAGAGAAGGTGTCTCTAACCTGTCAAATAATTTATCCAAGTTATTGAATCCCTCCCTCTCATATCTTGCAAGGGTTGAATAGCTTAATGCTGGGTCTGCTCTATATGTTTCCTCAGACACATCCCAAGATATACTTCTTAAAGATTTCCTCTCCATTAGTAATAATCTTGATTGTATTCCTCATTACTGAAATCCTCATATTCACCCTCCTGCCCTGGCAACTCAAGAGCCTCACAGTAAGTATCTATTTCTGACTTCAATTTCCTCATTTCCCCAAGGTCTGCTTTCAGATACTCCTCTTTAGGGTTTTCCTTATTAAGACCTTTCTTTACTCTGACGAGAGATGAATCAACTAAGAGTTGGAGAGACTCAAAGTCTCTACTATTCAAGAACTTATGTGCAAGCTTTGCATCTCCCTCAGGCAATGAGGGAATCAAAGCCTTTATTCTGTCTATTGGTTCTCTATTGTCCATAACTCTTGATAATTTCTATTGCCTGCAAGAGTTGTTTCTTGGTATATACCTCAAAATAGATAGACCTTTCACCTTTTTCAGTATATAGGTTATCAAGATATTTTATAAACATCTTTTTCTTGATATAGAATACATCATTCTCTATTCCTTTGGCTTCAATGTAAACATTAAGGTCATTGTATTTGAAATAAAAGTCTGGTGTATATCTGATACCAACAATTTTACCTGTTTTCTGAATCAGCATCTTTGAAGGACAGATATTTGTCCCATCTGATAATCTTTTGATTTTCTGTTTGTCAGTCTCCTTATCATAGTATGGGGTAATAGGTTCAAAACCTTCCCATAAGGTAAAGGTAGTTGGCTCATATTGAGGCTCAAACCCTTGTTGAAGAAGAGTATTGTATATGCTCTTCTCCAACTGGGATTTGAATGTTATACCCTTAGAACTACTCTGTGTGGCATTCCTAATCTTTTTATTTGCCACTTTTGAACATTTCTTTGAGAATATCCCTTGTAATCCTGCAAGCAATCTTAGCATCCTCAATGCTTCTAAATGCTGCAAAGTTTCTGTAATTCTTGATATGGGCTTTGTTAGCCTTGGTAATCCTGCCATCCAGCATAGAGATTACATAAATCTCAGGACTCTTCTCAATTTGGTCCTCATACTTCTTGTCCAGTTCAATGGCTACTTCCCTAAGTACCATAGAGAATGCAGCAGCAGGAAGAATAGTATCTACACTATTGAGATAGTTATACACCTTCTCAATCTTCCAGCCAAGCTTCTCTGCAATCTTCTGTACATAGTACCCCAGCTCCATAGGAACTCCAGATTCAGCCACAGCAGGCTTTGCAGGCTTGGTAGTAACAATGCCAGCTTCAAGGAGTTTAGGAAGAGTATCCTTAGTCACTACAATGTGCTGAACTACAGTACCCTCACCAAAGAAAGGGTCTTTTACTTTAGATACTTTAGTCAGAGTGTCTCCAATCTGCACTTCTTTACCATTTGTCAAATAAATCTTTTCCATTTTTTTTTGTTTAGTATTAATACTCTTCATACCATTTTATAGGTACACCATAAATCTCTTTTACTCTATTACTTATATCAATGAATAACTGATGTGGCATTTTAGTACCACTTCTTGCAAAGTATGCAGGATGCTCAATCTCTATAATATGATTGAACTTTTCATTTATATAAGGCTTAAAAGTCTGAGCCTGCTTCCCAAACAGGACATATACTATCCCTGTATCATAGTCAGACAGGTTCTTTAGTAATTTAGCTATGAAAGGTCTCCATATCATCACATGGGAGCCTATCCTATTCATTTCCACAGTGAGGGCAGAGTTTATCATCAGTATTCCCTGTTTAGCCCAACTCTCTAAAGTCTGGTCAAAGGTAATACAATAATGTGGAACTTCAAAATTAATTGCTGCTTCTTTAACAACATTTAATGAAGGAGACAAGTTATCCTCATCAACTTCCTTTCTATTCCCAAATAATACTCCAGTTGCCACTCCCTTTTGTGGATAAGGCAATTTGTTATCCTAACAGCTCTTTATCTGTTAGTTCTATATGTCACCATATAGTTCGGACTATATCTTCATTGTTTCCAATGCAGGGCACTCGTGTCAGGTTTATTATTTGAGCTATTCACCTGTTAGTCTCTGAACCTTCTACATACTTTCATGCTCTTCTGTAGCTTGGCTGCTGATTGACTCATTGAGTTGTTCCAGCAATTCACCCTGTTTATTCAGAACCCTTCTCTTACTATAAGTAATTAATTTATATTGCATGGATGGAATAATATAATCTTTAATTAGTTCTACAAATTTAGGAAAATCCTTGGCTTGTAGATACATACTATTATCATGTTTACCTACATTAAAATGTAAGCCAAATTTATCCAATAGTATATTAGCTAACAAAGATTGTTCTTCGAGAGTAAATGAACAAGTAGACAGAATACATGAATTTTTAGTCACATAGCCATCATCCATATACCATATAGCTAACCCTAAAGCATCTATATCTTGCACAAACTCTTTAGAAACTCTTTTACAACCATTAGAGTCATAATATTTGTTTCTTATGTCTGTGAAAATAGGATGCAATTTAGACTTGAATCTATATCCTACTAACTCATGTGAGTATCTTTTATTATTTAGATGATACTCAATTATAGGAGATACTAAATTATATTTACTTAATATACCCCATTTATATTCAAGATATTCTTTCTGCTTTTCAGAATGTGCTATACTAAGACACATATTCTTAGTTTTACCTCCAACTGAACAAAAACATCCATCTCCTAATAAGCTTCCTATAAGAAGCTGTTTTAAGTCATTCTCTACTTTAATTTCCTTATAATTCTTCATATCATTAAAATTTAACAATACAAAGATAAGGTATTTGACCTAATATTACAATACTTTAATTAAATTACTTATAGTTTAATAATAAAAATCCTGACCTAACATAACTACTTTCAGGTTCTTGAGGGGACAAAGCTCAAATGCCCTGAATACATCAGATTGAGCAGGACACAGGGGTTTCTTCCTGTATTCCTGCCCAACCTTAGCCATCACATTATTAAGCTCTGTCCTATCAATTACCTTCATCCAATCCCCAAAGTATTCATCTAATGTCATATCAGCATCATTATGTCATCAATATTGTTAATAAGGCATTCATTCAGTGCATCATTAGAGCAAGCAGATGGAGTAGGCTTGATAGGTTCTACAAAGAACTTATCAAAATTATCTACTATAACCTTTACTTTCCTGTCTTCTGGGTTGCTACTGAATCTGTAATTATTTCTTGGGAAATTTATATCCCTACTTGTATAATAGGGAATCAATTTCTTGATAATACCTTTATTAATCAACTTGTCAGACTGTAAGAATACTTTAGGACTAACATGGCATACAGGTCTATAATAGACCATAGTATTACCATTGTCCTCAGTATGTACACTTTTTGCAGTTAGTGTACATAATAGTAATGGAGTGTAGCTTTCATCAAAGATAATACCTTTACCACCATAATACACTTCCCCCTTGTTGGTAGTTATCTTCTGCAACCTCTCACCATATTCTACATTAGTAAATAGTTGCCTTATGATGCTATCAAAAGTCCTTCTTTCTTGGCTTGGTGCATTATCATATAATGGCAGTATTATCTTCTTAATTCCCATAATTGCTGGATAATCTATATTATCTGAGACCAGCTCCTCAAAATGTTCTCTTGCAATCACAGGTATTTCCACCTCATCACTATTCACTTCAATGACAAGGTTCCTTCTAAATACATTGTTACTATCAAGAGACAGATTCATCTCAAGCTGGTCTGGATTGTTAGATTCACTGCTATTGAAAACACCCATTACATCATATGCAAATCTTGAGCTAAATTCCATTATACTTCAGTTTTAAGATATATTGTTTCTGCATTATATGTGGTAAGGAATGGCAAGTCCCTGTCAATGAGAGGCTCACACTGATTTGCACAGAAGTTTACAAACAAATTGACCATACATGATGCAATCATATTTGCACAGAAGGTAGTCTGTTTGTAGGAACAAATAGTCTCCTCAGCTTCTGCATCAGAGAACAGGAACTCATTATTATACCTGTTGATGTTGTACTCATCATCTCCCTTAATACACAATATCTGAAACTCTTCTGCTGCCAATCTACCATCAATATAAAGACAGTTTGCTCTTTCTTCTGCTGGCTTAGAGGCAACATGTGCTGCCCATTTATCAAAGAACAGCTTTCTTGCTTCCATATTATCAAAGCCACAAATCATAATATCTGATGCTTCTGAATCATTGGTAAATCTGTCAGGTATAGCAAATATACTGCCATAATTGGCATAGTTTCTAACCATTTCAGCAAGTGCAGATACCTTTGGTCTGTCTAAGTCAGACTGACCATACAACTGACCTGACATATTGACAGCCTCTACTGTATCATTGTCATAGATAAACATAGAAGCTGGCTTCATTCTAGCCAGCAGGAAGCCTACATAACTTCCAATTCCTCCTACACCTGCTAGGGTAATCACTTTCTTTTGTATATTCTCATACCATATAGCAGAACTAAACCTACTTGTAGTATCATCTACAAGCAAAGTTGCAGAGTTTGTAGGTATTTCTTGATGTGCATCCTCTACAGCTTGGTCAAGGATAGCCTGCTCTTCTTCTGAAAGTTCAAAGCCAATACTATCACCATCATTTTCCATAGGATTATCTGATTCAGGTACAGTACTCTCATTGAGGTCCTCTATAAAAGAATTATAAGCTTCCTGTAAAGTTGCAGGAAGGCTTTCTTGGGCTGTTACTTCTTCATTCATAATATTAAATATTTTTGAAGTGCATCAATATACCCTTTGATATAATCATTTTCAGGAAGTTTAGTAAGCTCCTCTATCATATCATGGGCACATATAGCACATATTTCTGTTTCATCAAAGCCAAGCTCTTCCAATTTCTCATCTGTTATATACCATGTCAGATATTCTGTATAGGTCTCTGCCCATATCTTGAAATTATCCATGCCAACTTTGCCTTTACCAAATCTCTTTTCATACAGTGCAGGCATTGACTTAGCCCATTTGGTAATGTCAATCTTACTATCATTAGAGATAATAATGCTGCCTGTAATCAATTGAAGTACAAGAGACTTCAAAGTAACTTTATCAAATGTTACCTGACCATAAGGTATTTCATATCCATCTTCAAATGGCAAATCATCTACATTATCAAAGAGAGTTGGCTGAGTTACCTTAGCTTTATCAGCTTCCTTCTTGACAATATTTGCTGGACCTGCTTTTGTACCATAAGAATTAGCAATAACAGGCTTATAGCCACCTTGATATACAGGTGACTGAACTTTCTTAGCTCTCTCTGCTTTAGCCTGCTTGATTTCCTCAAGTCTTGCTGCCATGTCTGGAAAGGAATAATTCTCACCTTCTTTCTCTATTTTAAGATAGAACCATTCAATTTCATCTGCATCACTTATATATTCTTTGGTATCATGCTTTTCACCATCACCAAAGAACTCATAAGATACAGATTCCTTGACCTGCTTTGACTTAACTCTTCTTGTAATTGCAGCAGTATAAGTACCTGCATTATTCACAATAAGAGATACAAAGTTATTCCTATCTCTACCTTCTTCCTTCAGAGTAGCAGTATCTGTTCCACTAAAGAAAGTACTCATATTATTATGAGAATGTATAAGACCCATTTGGCAATCAAGTAGCTCAGGATTCTCACACATATAGGCTATCACATCAGGATTCATGTCAAACTCTGTATAAGCTTGAGTACCAATATCCATAATGTAAATGTCTACACACTTGATTACAAGGTCATTATTTTCAAATGAGCCTTCATGTGTGAAGAATAATGTACCTGACCATTCAGTACTCCACACCTTTTGGCAGGCAAATCTTATCTTTCTCTCCACTTCTGCTGGGATAATCAGCTTATAATTATAAGTACCTGACTTCTGTACCAAGCTGATTACTTTCGTGGGTTGCTTTGCTTCTTCCATATCTATAATTTAACACTTTAAGTATTGTTGCTAATATGTATAGTGCAGTATGAGTATTAAGAATTATACTCTTATTCTCATTCCTTACCTCAGCAATATCTGTAATATCAACAGTAATTTCTCTTCCCTTGAACATGCAAACCCCCTTGCCTATATATTGGGCATAGTTATTTACATTGTTCCTGCCTTTATCATAGTAAATCTTTCCATTATCTATGATACATTCCTTTAAGATACCCCTCCTCTTCAATTCTGCAAACTTAGTAGTCAGCTCTTCCTTATTGAATTGGTCATTATACCACTTAATGAACTCATTGCTAATAAGCACAATAAACTCAATGAGTGACATACCAATAGAATAGGAGCCATTTACATAATTGAATTTAAGTTTCTTTGAGTTGATAAAGTATCTTACAAACTCCTTCAGCTTGTCATAGCTAAGAGCACTCCCATAATAGTCTGGTGATAAGTATGTAACAAACCTGTCCACACCCATCTCCATGTTATTAGTACCTAACTTTTCCAAATATTTATGAGGTCTGCCAGCAATGGATTCTACAGTCACATACTTACTCAACTCAAGACAAAACATATTCCATGTGTCCTCATCATAATCCCTATTAAGGGCACTAATAGTACCATTAATAGGACCACTGCCTGTACAAGGATACTGAAAACTGGCAAAGTCATATGTAGGAATGCCACTGATATGGCTGTGCATATATCCACTACTAATATGAAGCATAGTATATTCTGACCTATTAAGTGTAAATTCACCATTTAATGTGCCATTATACATTACCTTCACCTTAGCCCATAGATGGTTAATATCCACAAACCTATCATGCTCATTAGTTACTCTTACATGAGGAAAATGCACAAGAATGAATATACCATTGAATTTGGCATTACTAATCCTCTCTTTCACTGTAGTACTGCTTGTAAGCACACTTACAACCTTTTCTACTTGGTTCTCAGGTATATCAGTAATAGTAAATGTCTTGAACATACTCCAGTCATTACTGCTCATGCCTGCAATACTGCCATCAGGGATATAAGTAGCCAAAGATTCTATCTTTAACCAAGACTTGAACTTATCCAAGCTCCAATACCCTTGCATATCAACCCTATCCTCTCCAAAGAAATCATTGAATATGCTTAATACTCGGAGTGGTCTGTCCATCAAGGAGTTATATAATTCTTCTATCTTCTCCTCAATTAATTTAATTGTTTCTCCACTCATATTACTGTAAAAAAAAAGTAGGTAAGGGGACATTTCTAACCTCCTTACCTACTGTTACTTACCCTTGTTAATTGATACCCATTCCTACAAACATGTCATCAATCTCATCATCAGAGTAAGGAGAAGCTGACTTAGGTTTATACTCCTCAGAAGGTGCAGCATCTACTGCAACTGCACCCCCAAGGATGTCAAGTACTTCATCCTTCTCATCCTCTTCAATTGTGCCATTATTCTCAAGAATCTCTACCAGCTTACTGATAGCAGCTCTTGCTACAGTATCAACACATTCACCACCATTGCTTGCAGGTGCTACAGGAGCACTTGCTTCAGGAGTATTTACAGGTGCTTCTACCTTTTCCTCCTTCTTAGTCTCTGCCTTAGAAGCTTCTGCCTTGGGAGCAGCAGGTGCAGGCTTTGAGGCACCATTACTCTGTACCAATGCAATAAGGTCAGCAGTCTTACACATAGTAAAGTTTTTACCAAACTTCTTTACACAAGCATCCTGCAAACCCATAGATTTGATAGCATTGTATGCCTCAGCTCTACTCATTGCAACAGCACCACTTCTGATTTTCTTATTGGTGTTAGTAAGCATGAAAACCAACTCATTTGTGATAGTACCCTTATAAGGAACATCATGTGGCAGAACTGAAGCATCATTCTTCAATTCAACCTTTGATGTGCCCTCAAAGAAGGTCATATCATTATAGTCAATACCATTGGCTCTCAGGTCACTCTTCAACTCAGCAAGGGTCGTGGCTGCTGACATGATAACACTCTTTTTCTGATTTTTAGTCTGTACGACTGTAATTTTTCTTGCTTCCATCTTTTCACTTTTTTTTTATAAATTGGACTTGTTGAAACTTTAATCTATACAAAAGGGCAAATCATCCCAATCATTGTCCTCTTGTCTTGAAGAGTTGAATAAAGGCTTGATTATTCTAAGGAACTCCTCTTTTCCCTTAGCCTTGAATAAATCACTAATATCTTTTCCTTCATCAAAATAAGGTAACACTACATTAGTAAAGCCAGTTTCTTCTGATAATTTCTGAGCATCCTTAATTCCAGGCTCATCATTATCCAAGCATATAAATACTTGTCTGTATCTTCTTCTTAACTCACCAATTGCAGTATCACTCATCCTATACCCCTCACCTTGAATGGCAAGAGATGGAATACCTGTATTAGCCCATAGACATAGAGCATCTTTCAATGAAGAGCAAATGCAAATCTGCTCCCCATACTCAGGTACTTTAGTCCATAGGCTCACTACAGAATTGTCATGCTTGTTACTCCACTTATAACCAGCTTTATTGAAAGGCTGATATATCTT
>NFYZ01014058.1_pt1 | contig 25356 bp, 22 predicted proteins | sample 1092561 | NCBI WGS metagenome assembly NFYZ01 (sample SAMN03609887, study PRJNA323583) | gut metagenome | isolation source: feces | host: Rattus norvegicus | place: Malaysia | collected 2013 | reverse complement strand
ATTGATGTTAGAATAGATAGAGGAAATACATCTGCATTGGAGAAGCATATAAAGTTCAGCGAGGTTAAGACTCTTGAAGATATGGAATTGTTTACTAATGGTGGATTTTTTATTATGAAAGAAGATTCTTGAAAAAGAAGATATTAATTATTTATATTAAAGTAGAAATATTAAGTTACGATGAATAATACATACGGCATTGTCAGACCTTCGACCCTTGACATTGATAAGGATGTCGAAATATGGTACAATTATCGCACAGATAGAACGGCGAATGATACTTCAGACAGCAACTTTATAAAGGTTGATGATGTGGTATCTATGCTGTCATGTTCAGAGACATCAATAAACGGTGTTAATAAAACGTTGAATGGAATGTTTAATCTTTCATTGCCAGTATCAATATTCGGTAAGACCGGCATATATACTATTTACATAAGGCCGAAAGAAATCAACGCTACGATATATGATGTAGGTGCATTGGCAGCGTATCCTGATGTACGTGGAATTGTTTTAAATATGAATAGTATTACTGAAGACAGGGCATTGTTTGGTAGTGACAATTTAACAGGCTATAGATATTATCATGAATCTCAACTAACTACTGCTTCCACCATTGTATCTTTGCAAAAAATGGGGTTTAGTATAGCTGTAATTTCAGAAATATTAAATTGTGAATCAGACCCTGAAAAGTTAGAAGAATTTTTTACTAAACAAAAAATTATTATAAATGAAAATTATCAAAATTCCCTACGTCAACTACAACTGCTTGAAACATCACTAAATCAAATGAGAAAGGATGAATATAAAATGAAATATTCTGTTATATTAAAGGAATTACCAAATATGAAAGTAGCAAGCCTTCGTCAAATTATACCTTCCTATGAGGATGAAGCGGTACTATGGCACCAAATAATGCCAATTCTAACTAATAAAAAAGTTTCTTATCCTAATCCATGCTATTCCTTAGCAATTTTCCACGATAAAGAACATAAAGAAAATAATGTAGATGTGGAAATACAAATAGCTGTTGATAGAGATTATTCAAATGAAGGCGATATAATTTTTAAAGAACGCCCCGAGGTTTTAGTTGCTTCTGTAACTTTTAAAGGGCATTATAATCAAATTCATTTAGTTAATGAAGCAGTTGCCCATTGGGCATCAAATAATAATTATATTTTTGATGGACCAATGTTTAATATTTACCATATAAGCCCTGCCACTGAAAATAATCCTGATAATTGGGTTACAGAATGTTGTTTTCCTGTTAGAGAAAGGTAAGATAGGACTATCCATTTGTGATAGTCCCCCCGTATTACTCTCTTGGCCTAGCTTCCATATTCATAAAGTTCTACCTTTTCATCAAATCTTAGCCTTAACCTTGTATTTAGCATTTTGTTCATATTATGGATATTTTTCTCATCATAATCAGATAAATACCTATAGTTTCTATGCCTAGTAATATCAAATTTATCTGATAAAAATGGTCTTACACCTCTTAATTGTAATATACATTTTCCACTATCCATAACAGCTAATTCATCCTGGGACATTAATTCTTTGCCTAGTTTCTGATAGTTAGTTCCATAGGATCTTTCCCTACCTCTGTTCTCTGATTGATTATATAGGTCTATGGTTTCCTTTCCTAAAACTTCGGATATTTCCTTTAAGGTTGATTTCTCTTTACCACCTAGAAATAGCATGGTATCACAGTTACCTATAATAGTGTCAGCATTATCCTTGTATATAGCTTTTAGCTGAGATTGGGCTTGTAATATTATACTTGCAGAAATCTCTCTTGATCTTATAGTTGCAATTAATTTCTCAAACTTAGGGATTTGCCCTATATTTGCAAATTCATCTAATAAAAATCTTACATGAATAGGTAATCTTCCGCCATAGACATCATCTGCCTTATCACATAGAAGGTTAAAAAGTTGGGTATACATCATAGCCACTATAAAATTAAAAGTATCATCAGTATCAGAGATTATGATAAATAGAGCAGTCTTTCTATCTCCTAATGTATCTAGCTCCATCTCATCATACTCCATTAAATCCCTTAATTCCTTTATATCAAAGGGTGCAAGCCTAGCTCCACAGGATATTAATATTGACTTTGCTGTTTTTCCTGCTGCTAATTTATATTTCTTATATTGTCTTAAAGCAAAATGGTCTGGTTCTGTTTCTTCTAAGGCATCAAATAGCAAGTCTACTGGATTTTTAAAATTCTCATCATCTTCTCTTGCTTCAGACACATTAATCATCTCTAATAATGTTGAAAAGTTTTGTTCTTCCTTTGGAGCTTTATAGTAAATATATCCTATAAGGGCTGTATAATATAGTTTCTCTGCTTATAGCAATAGGTAAGACTTTGATGTTATCTCCGCCTTTTCCCCTGCTCCACACCGTGCGTGCGACTTTCACCGCACACGGCGTTCCATCGTTTGTCTTCATAGTTGTTTAATCAATCTTCCATTGAATTAATCAAGTGTGTTTATCTGTTTATTAGTTGAAGTAGTTTTTCTTTTTGTTTCTTGTTCAGCTTCTTGTCTTGCAATAACGTATCAAGTCCTTCTCTCTTAGCTTGCTGTATTAGTTGAATAACTTTTCGACTTATCAGGACCAAGTTTGCGTATTTGTCCGCATTATCCTCTTTGATTTCCTTATGGTAACATACCACGTCTTGAAGATTGGTAAAGTTCTCACCCGTAACATAGCATTTTCCCCACTGTGCTGAGAATTTGGATAGTCTGTTATCAGTAAACTCAATTGTGTTTTCTGAAAGTTGTTCATTCCTTAATTCTTCTAAAAGATTGATGTTGACTTCTAAATTATCGTGAAGCCCATTTCTTCCAGTTTGAGTATAGCTACATATTGAGCTTTTCTTCGCCATTGGACTTTTGTGCTTGATATAGGCAATGGGGTAAATAGGTTGTTCCATTCCTGATATGAACCTAATCATTTTAGAATTTCCAAACCTTATCTTTTCACTCTCAGTAAGAGTGCCACCCGCTTTTTCAAGTATCGTTCCTGTTTCAGTTTTAAGCCTAGCTGTCAAAACTTGCATCACTCGTCTTTGAATATCTCTACAATCCACACTTATGTTTGTAGCGAGTCTGTAGTAGTTTTGTATTCCTAAAACCATTGAATTATAAAGTCTTACCTCTTTTAGTTGAGTGCTGTTTGGTCTTGGTTTAGTAATATACTTAGACTGATTAACAAGTTTCTCTATTTCTGTTTTCAACTTTTTGTCGCACATATGTGACATCACAACATACTTATTATTTTTCTTGTGAACTTTGATTTTGAAGCCTAGAAATTCCATGTACCTTTTTCTAGTATTGATTATCCTAGTTTTCTCATCGGACACTTCCAGTTTTAACCTTTCAGTTATCCAGTTCGTAATTGCTATTTTTATTTTGCAAGCTTCTTCCTTTGTTCTACAGAATATTCTAAAGTCATCTGCATACCTCACGATATACATTTCTTTTAGGTTTGATTTTCTCATCTTCCTATATCCATGACTTTTATCAAACACTTCTGTTTTACCAATAATTCTTTGTCTTCCGTAAGACCTGATTACAGGATTTTCTTCCCATTGGCTTTCAACCCATTTATCAAGTTCATTTAGAACAATATTTGCTAGTAACGGTGATATAATACCCCCTTGTGGAGTTCCCTTAGTAGGATTTACTATCTTTCCATTTTCTAGTTTAATTGGTGCTTTCAGAATTTGCTTTATTATATACAGCAATTGTTTATCTCGTATGCCTAATGTCCAAATTTGCTTCATCAACTTGCTGTGATTGACGTTATCAAAGAATCCTTTGATGTCAAACTCAACAACATAATGTAAATTCGAACGCTGTAACAAGGTATAGGTTCTTGCCATTGCATGCTCTACTGAGCGATTTGGTCGAAACCCATAACTATTATTACTAAATTTTGCTTCACAGATTGGTTCTAAGACTTGCTTTATGCACTGTTGTATTAACCTATCCCATATACAAGGTATTCCTAATGGTCTCATTCCACCATTAGGTTTTTCTATTTCTTTACGTCTTACAGGTTTTGGTCTATAACCGTGTTTACTGCCAGTCATAAAATATCTGATATTAGCGACTACTTCGTCAGCTGTGAGTTTACCTACATGATATATCGTAAGTTTATCTGTTCCAGCTGTATAACTTCCAGTGTTTGTCTTGATATTTCTATAAGCTAGTAAGATATTATTTCTGCTTAAAATGGTTTGCATTAGATTTTTGAAGTTTTCATTGTTCATACTTCTTTGATATAAATCATCAAATGTTTCTTGCATTCCATAGTATTCTGCATATCTCAACTCACTAACTGATAGCTTTTTCTTTGGCATAAGGCATCACCTCCTCTATCGAAAGTGACACTTTTGGTCTTATTCGAATCCTTAACTTTGATTGAATAACAACTATTTATTTCAAACGACTTGTGGCCATTCCTCTGTTACCATTACAGTAATTTCTTCGGTTCGACCACTACTTTTCAGTGTTAGTTCATCTGCTTATTTTTCTTCGTCATATTATTTCATCTAGAAACCTAACACCTTTCCTCGTTCCGATAATCCTATCTGTGCATATATACCTTTAGGTTCTTGCTATAAGCCTGTTAGCTTGATTATGCCAATTACATAATATGGTTTTTCATAGGGTAAATTTTTTACTCAACCACACTAACTGCGAATTAACGCACCTACACATTTCTATGTAGTCTTCTTATAGACCTGTACATTCGCAAGTTCGTCAGTCTACCTGCCAAGGTAAACATTCTAACCATAGGTATTTTATAGACCCTCGCACTATAGGTAACATAGTCTACCTCTAGACCACTTTCGCATAGAAATCTATACGGTTACTCTCATCCTTTGTCGTGGAGCTTCTAACAATAGATTATATATCTAATGCTAGTCCACCTAGGGTAGGCGTTTTAAGACGTTACTCTCTCATTCCACCTATCGAATTATCAGTTATCCATACAATAACTTTGTATGTCTGCTAACTTCTTACCGCTAGCAAACGAGTCGCACTTACCCAGAAGTCCTCTCCTGCCTTTTCGCCTTCTCCCTTAGTATTGGCAATTATAGTATTTACCAACTTCAATATATCCTTTTCAGAACGAATATACTCAAAAGGATTATAGTGCATAGATTTTTTAAAATTAATGGTGTTTAACACTTTAATATTGTATGGCTCATATATTATCCTACCTTTTTTATCCCTTTCATAGATAATTTTACCTCTTTTATCTCTCATCTCTTTTCCATCTTTATCAAGTTTTTTCTTTGGTGCTCCTCTTTCTAGTAATTTCCCACATTCAAGAAGTATTGTTCCCTTTGGGTCTGTTACTACATAAGATGAGTGCATCTGCATTAGATTGGGTTTTACATAGAATCTTGTTTTACCTGACCCTGATCCTCCAACTACTAGCACATTTTTATTCCTTGCGTATTTAGGATTCTTTGGCCTACCATTCATCATTAATCTTTCTGTCTGTGTTAGTATAATATTTTCTTCATATATTGAATCTATATATGGCTTTATATCTTTTGGGTTTCCCCATCTAGCAGAGCCATATTCCTCCCCCTTTCGATACTTTCTAGCATTCTTTCCCTTAGTGTAGACTATAAGATATACAGCTAATGCCCCTATTATCCCAAATGCTATGTCTTTAGAGTGAAAACTTGGAAATGGGGGTTTAAATAAGTTTTCTAAATGAAGCAACATTTGATATAGAGTAATAAAGAAATTATCTTTTGGAAATCCTCTGTACATCTTCCCGATCTTGTTGAAGATATAATAGATAAATATATATGGCACTAGTTTTATAAATAGCTTCTTTTTATCTATCATTGAAAGTTCATATCCTATATTTTCTATTATTTTACTCATAGGCTTTGCTCCTGATGTTTGTTTTTGACTTTATCTTTATTCAAGGATTTAGATATTTCCTTCATCTTATTTAGTGCCTGTTTTAAAGAAGGTCTTTTTTCCTTATCCATTTCGTTCCCAATAAATTCTCTAAAAGCTGTATCTAAAACATCTGTATCCTTTCCCTTGAAAAAGACTATATATGTTGGTGGATCTGTTGTCTTATCCTTTTTTAAGGCATATTCTATTCCATACTTTTTGGCAGTTTTCTCAAATCCCTTTATATTATCTTCGTTAATTTCAATGCTTTTAAGACCATCATACTTCCTAGATAACTCTTTTAAAGATATTTTCTTTCTTTTAATGGTTTGTCCCATAGATATTTTCTGCTTTTCCTTTTCTTTAAGATAGGCACTAATCAATGTCTTTAAGACAGATAATGTCATCTTGTTATTCTTAACTACAAATGCAATTGATTTTTCAGTAACTTCTTCTTGCAATTTTATGCCTCCTTTCATTTTCTCTTAAATACCCTAATCAGCTCATCCATTTTCATTGTAGTTAACTAGACTTCTATAGTATTGGCTCATAGTATTTACCGCATTGTATATTGTTGTAAGCAAATAATTCCTAATGTTTCTAACTTCACTTGGATTATCTTCAAGGCTATTCATGATATATTCAATATGTCCAGAGCTTAATTTTAAAAATCTACTCTTTACTACTTCTACAGGCATCTGATTCCCATTTATAGGTACTGTGCCACCTTCCTGAACGCATACATCTACCATAAGTTCTACATATCAATATCATCTATTGAATATCTTCCATATCTTTTATACTGCTGATACTCAATATTTTTATAAATTATATCTCTATACATCTCAGCTTTATTTATTTTACTTCTATCAAATCCTAATCTATTTTCTTTCTCTTCTGAGGATAAGATTAGATCAGTATCACTAAATTCAGTATTATTAGTATTAGTATTATTACCTTGTACTTTTGACATTTCTTGAGATGTATTTTCTACATTTCTTGAATTGTCTTTTTTACACTTCTTAAAATTTCCTTTTGACATTTCAGAAAAGTTATCTACAATAAAATTTTTTACATAAATCTTAGTGGGTTTCTCCTGGCCCTGCCTTTGCTTCTCTATAAGGCCAATTCCCTTTTCCGTATCAAGTTCTGAAAGCACCTTTACAGATTTTTTATTTCCCCACCCCATGACTTCTATAATATTTTCAATGATAAAATAAATATATACTCTATTATTTTCATCCACCCAACCTTTTCATTGATAATTCCATCCTATCTAGAAGTATTCCATAAAGTACCTTGGCATTAGACGATAGGTTTTTAAATATTGGATCTGTATATAAGACCTTTAGTATTCTAAAGAATGAAAACTGCTCGGATTCTTTGCCATGATAGTAATTAAAGCTTACTTCTGCCATGATTAGCACCTCCCTTCGTTGATTTTGGGCATGAAAAAACAGCAAGGATTTAATCTTGCTGTTTTTTGAGTTTTTATTTAGTTGTTAATTTCCCTTACTTTTATACAAGAAACTTTTTTATAGTAAAATTACACATATTTTGAAACATTACATATTTATCTTATGTAAATATGTTCTATGACTTCACATGATTTTCTATCACTATTTCCTAAAGTTCATAGTCCATTCAATTTCTTGTCTTATTATTATATTAATATTTAAATATCTTTTTATATAAATTTAATTTAGTCAAATAAAAAACCAAGTAGTTTAAATTGAAAATATCTCTTTAGAAACCTTTATAAATTGCTCTACTACGGGTAAAGTTGAACTAAATGAACTACAGGCTAAATATACATCACGTGTAATAGTATTAGTAAGATTAGATGTTAAAATATTTGATTGGGTTTTTAAAAATAATTCTGAACCTATTGTAATGCCTAATCCAGATTCCACCATATTAGAGATCGTATTACAATCATGTACATTAAACCTTGTATTAGCGACAATATTATTTTTACGAAAAAACATATCAATTTGTTTCCTATAAGGACCTTTTGGTAAAATAAATATTTCATCTGGCAATTCTTTTATATCTATATTTTCTTTATCTTCAAATTTATGCCCTTTAGGAAATCCTACAACCAATTTATCTTTAATAATTGGAACACGCTGTAAAGTCAGTTTTCTATCAGTTTCAATTACAAATCCAACATCAACAATTCCAATCTCTAGCCATTCAATTATTTCATCATAATTTCCTTCAAAAAAAACAAGATCTATTTTAGGAAATCTTTTTTCAAATTCAACTAGAATTTTGGGTAGCAAACAGGAAGATGCACTTGCATAAGAACCTATTCTGATACTTCCAGTTTCTAAATTATTTGTGGAATTAACTATAGATTTAATATTTTCCACTTGACCTATTAAATTCCTCATCGGTCCTAGCAATTTTTGACCTACTTCCGTTAATATAATTCCTTCCTTTTTGTCTCTAATTAATAGTATCGAATTTAAATCTTTTTCTAAACCACTAATAGCATGGCTAACAGCAGACTGTGTCATATTTAAGACCTCAGCAGCTTTTGTAAAGCTTCCTAATTCAACTACTTTTAAGAAAACTTCAATTTTTGTTATTGTCATTAGTTATTGCTCATACCTTTCATCATAATTATTCATTATACTAATGTTAACATATCTAGTATAATTAAACAAGAAGGAAAACAATCTAATTAAGGAGGCAGGAATTATGAAGGCTATAGTATATGATGCAAATAATAGTAAAAACACCTTAACTTACAAAGATATACCTGATATACATCCAAAAGAAAATGAAGTAAAGGTTAAATTAAAAGTAGCTGGGCTAAATAGGCGTGATTTATTTTTAATTGGAGGAAGCCAAAAAGAATATAAAAGTTTTATTTTAGGATCTGATGGTGCAGGAATTGTTACTGAAGTTGGGGAAAATCTAGATAAAAAATTAATAAACCAAAATGTTATTATAAACCCTACTTTAAACTGGGAAAAGCCAAATGAAATACCTATGGTTTTAAATATAGTAGGTGGCCCAACTAATGGAACTCTCGCTGAATATATTGTTATTCCATATAAAAATACAGTCGAAAAACCTGATTTCTTAAATTGGGATGAGGCTGGGACCTTATCATTATCTGCCATGACAGCATATAGAGCTCTTTTTACAAAAGGAGACTTACAAGTAGGCGAAACTGTTTTAATTCCTGGCATTGGAGGTGGTGTTGGGACTTTTGCTTTAAGATTTGCCAAAGCAATAGGTGCAAAAGTAATAGCCACATCCCGTAATAAAAAAACTTTAGAAAAAGCCCTTTCATTAGGAGCAGATAAAGTACTTAATAGCAATGATGATTGGTCTAAAGAAATAGAATTAAATACAGTTGATCTTATCTTGGATAGTATAGGTCCTGCTACATTCGCTAAATATTTTGATATAATCAAACCTAGTGGTAAAATTATTAGTTTTGGAGCAACTTCAGGGAGTTGTATTGATTTACCTTTGCGTAGCATTTTTTTCCCTCAGATTAGTTTAATAGGAACATCTATGGCTAGTACACAGGAATTTAATCAAATGCTAGAGTTTATTGAAAGATATAACATCAAACCAATAGTCGATAAAATATATAATTTAGATGATATTTATGAGGCATTAGAGGATTTAAGAAGTGGAATCCGCTTTGGCAAAATAGGTATCTCTATATAGAATTAACATTATATAATCAACCCATCGAAGTTATTGATTAATAACAACTCCTATTAGAAAATGGGTAGTGTAAAATAATTTATGCTTTTAAAAGCAAAATTCTCTTTTCTGGCAATCATCAAAATAAGATTTAATCTAGAAAAGAGAATTTTCTATGGACACCAGAATATCTAGTATAACATTGCTATCATTTACAACAAATACACCTATCTAGTTCAGTACAAGAAATTATTTATTTAGTTATTTCAAATCGAATTGTACTGCACTATGTCATTTCCCATTACTTCAAATATACTTTTTACAAGCTTATTTTAATTACATAATTTCCTTAAACTATCAAAAACTTTTAGGATAGAACTTCAAACCCATCGATTCCCCTCCACTTCATGCTCGTGTCATTATTATAGCACGTTTCCCACAGGCAGAATCGGGTAGAAAACACGTTTTTTGTAGGCTTTATTGCTATTTTTTTATAATTATAGATAAAAATTTAGAGAGGATTTTATCTATGTCTGTCCTCTTTAAAGATGTTGTTTACTATGTTCAATGGCACTTATTATTTTTTAAGTTACCAAGATTTATTCATGTCATTACTTTGACACGAGGGATACTTGGTAGTTAGTTATTTGCTGACTTGGGAAAAATAAGATATTAATATTATTTATAGCAAGACGTTTAATATAAATATTGCGAAACAGACTAAGCATTATGGCACTCTAAATAATCAACCCTTTTTCCAGTCTTTATAGCGTATTCTATTTCACCTTTTGTACTTTCGCCTATATATCCGTTTTTGTTAATCACATAAATTTCATCAGACATATCGATTTTTCTTTTATGTATATCGTCAAGCATTACTTTAATTTCAGGAGTGATGACATTTTCAAACTCACCATCAGCATGTCCAAACAATCCTACTGAAATAACTATATTCCCTTCTAGAGTTAATTGTTTTTGTACTTTCAAGAACTCATCTTTAAACCTCGTACTCCCGCACAAAGTTATTACTTTATACTTTCCTACCATAATATCCTCCATTTAATTCGCCTTATTTTACTGATGTGACGCTAAAATCTACAAATATGCATCAAATTAAACTCTTCTGTTATTATTATATAACAAATAATATCTTAAAGAAACATTTCTACTATAGAATTTCTTTAAATTATTCTTTTGTGTTCCCACTGACTAGGTCTACTACCACTGAAACGTTGAAATATTTTTTTAGTACTTTTTTCTTAAAATTATGCTCATCTTCTATAAACTCAAAATGGTCGTAAAACTGCTTGAATCTCAGGATTTCTATATAATTTCCTTTTGTATCAACGCTATGCACTCCACATGGGGTGTTTTCGGAAACATATCCATTAACTTCACCTTATCCACCTTATATCCTCTATTTTCAAATTCTTTTAAATCTCTTACTAAAGTTACAGGATTGCAAGAGATATAAACAAATTTATCTGGATTAAAATCAATTATTTTTCCTATTGCTTTAGGATTAATTCCTGTTCTTGGTGGATCTACTATAATTAAATCTGGCTTTTCTTTTAAATTTTCTACTTCTTTTAAAACATCTCCCGCTATAAACTCTACATTGTCTAAGTTGTTTAGCTTTGCATTTTCTTTTGCCATTTCTACTGCTTCTTCAACTATTTCTATTCCTACTACCTTTTTAGCTAAAGGTGCCATTATCATTGAAATAGTTCCTGTTCCCGAATATAAGTCAAATACTACTTTATCATCAACATCTCCTGCAAAATCCCTAGCTATTGAATATAGTTTTTCTGCTCCGAAAGTGTTAGTTTGGAAAAAAGAGAAAGGAGATATTTTAAATTTCAACCCTAATATTTCTTCTATTAAATAATCTCTTCCATATAAAATCTTTAATATATCTACATTAACTGCATCTGCTAAATTATCATTAATAGTGTGAAGAAAGCCCGTTATTTTACCATCTAAACTTAAATTGTTTAACTTCTCTATTAGTTCATCTAACTCCAGCTCCCCTTGAGAACTAGTTACTAGATTTACTAATATTTCTCCTGTTGACAATGCTTTTCTAATTACTAAATGTCTTAAGATACCTTCATGTCGTTTTTTATGATAATGAGGTATTTTCTTCCCTCTAAGATATCCAACTACTTCATTACGAATCTTTCTGAAGTCTTCATCTATTATATTACAATGCTTTACTTCTACTATTTCATAAAATTTACCCCTTGCGTGAAGGCCTAAAGCCAATTCACCATTTTCATTTCCAAAGGTAAATTCCATTTTATTTCTATATTCATTCTCCCTAGGGCTAGGCTCTATACCGAGGAATTCTATATCCTCTAAATTTTCCTCTCTAAATAGCTCTTTAACTAATTCTTCTTTAATATTTAATTCCTTTGCATAATCTAAAGTCTGATACATACATCCACCACATTTATCAGAATGAGGACATTTACTAGCCCCTTCTATAGGTGACCTTTTTATTACTTCTAGTATTTTGCCTTCATAATAATCTTTCTTTTTTCGAGTTAGCATTACTTTAACTATTTGTCCTGCTATTCCACCTTTAACTATTACTTTATCTTCTTTATATCTACCTACACCTTTATTTGGAAATAAAACTTCTTCAATTTCCATTTCAAATATAGGTTTCTTTCTTCTCCTTGCCATATTTACCTCCTAATATAATATTTGAGCCATAAAAAGGGGAAAACTAATTCCCCTGGGTACTACTTGTACTACTGAAAGACCACCAAGCATCAGATTGAGTGTCTATTATATCCATAATATCTTCATAAGATATATTAAATGATGGAAATCCGCTAGAATAATCTGCTATTTCATAGGGATAAAAATATATTTGTAAATAATCTTTAAACATTATAAATTCTTGGTCTTCCTTTATTCCCTTATAATCATCAACAAAAAATAGTTCTCCCTGTGTACCTTTCTCCTCCATTTGTTTTTTAATAATTTCATCTAACACTTCTGTATAATTACTATCTTTTTTAAATATATCTTTAAGCTCATAAAATTCTCCTGTATTTAGGTCAATATGGTAAGTTCTTACCATAGGCATTCCTAAAGGTGCTCCTTGATTATGATAATAAGAGCTTTTTTGTATAATTAACATATCGTTACTTCTTCTAGGATCATAGTTCACATTAACTAAGGGAAGTCCTTCTTCCACATCTTTAAAATCTGCCATTACATCTTCTACAAAAGCCTTATGGAGCTTTTCATTTATTTGTTTTTCTACCTTTTCATTTTTTAAATTTTCTACCTTTGGATAATAAATGGTTGTAAGCATATTAGGAATATTTTTTTCTTCTTTAACGACCCCTTCACCTAATAATTTATAGGAATTATCTTCTTCCCATAATAATTCCCCATCAGTTGTATAATAACCTAACCTATCATCTATAGCAGCTTTAATTACCTTACCCCTATATTCTAATTCTCCTTTACCATCTATTTCTGGTAAATCTTTTGCTTTTTTTCCTTTAGTATCTAAAAGAAAAGTCTTTTCACCGTCATAAACAGAAATATAACCATTTTTTACTTCTGGTGATTTAACTCCTCCAACGAAATAATAGGAATAATCCGTTAAAGCTTTTCCTTCTTTGTTTATAATGGCTTCCTTAGTCAGTTCTACTTCTCCATAAACCTCAGCCTTATCTTTGGTAACAGCAAATAATCCTTCTCCTAAATAAGCTACACTATTATATTTAGGTTCTATAATATAATTATTTTCTTTATCAATAACGCCCCACTTTTTATCTTTATCCTCTACATCTGAAGGACTTACTACTGCCATTCCATCTTCAAAAGGTAATGCCTTTGAATACTTGGGCTCTATTGCTACTTCACCTTTTTCATTTAAGAAGCCATAGTGTTTATCCTTATTCAGAAATATAAACATTTCATTTTCTTCATCTGGTGCAACAGTTTCATAAGGCAATTCTGCTAATTCTTTACCTTCTTTATCTATTATAAGGTGTTTATCTTCATCAACCTTCACTAAGGCTCTTCCATTTTTAAATCCCCAAACATTACTATACTTAGGGTCTATAACCACATTACCCTTTTTATCTATATATCCAGATTTAGTATGACCTTCCTTATCCTTTTTTACTACTGGTAACAATTCATCACTTGAGGTACCTATAGCAGAATAGTCTTTAGTTTCAAATAACTTTAATCCACTTTTATCAAATATATAATATCCATCCTGGCCTATTGCAGTAAATACTCCATCTTTAACTTCACTTATATCAAAATATTCTGGTGGAAGGATAGTTCTTCCATCCTCATTTATTAATCCAACCTGTTGCTTAGAGTAAATTTTAGCTAATCCATTTTCATCAAATTCTGTAACTAATTCATAATTAGGCTCTATCTTAAACTCTCCCTTTTCGTCTAAATATCCCCACTTCTTAGTATTTTTATCCTTTGTATACGCCGGATATAGACCTACTTCATCCAATTCATCTTTATTACTACAAGATGCTAATACAAAAATTGACAATAATAATGTAATGATTATTAGAAATCTTTTCCTATCCATAAGTCTCCCCTTTCTTTTTCCTATTTAAATTATACCTTAAAATCAAAAAATATAAAGTAAAGTCTTATTAACTTAATCTAAAGTTAATAAGACTTCATGCTATCACATTAAGATTATATTTAGTTTAGCTACTATAAAGATAGCTCTCATCCTCTATAATTAATATTCTTTCAAGTATTTTAAAGCTATCATCTATTATATTATTTATTTTCTCTACATTAACTTCACGTGAATTTACTGTAAAAGTAATTTCTCTTATTGTAAATAAGAAGTTTATAAGAAAATACTTAAACAAAAAATCTTTATCTATATCTTGTCGTATTTCTTTTCCATCAAAAGCATTATTAAACGTTTTCTTTAAAGGCGGTTCTATTGTATCTACTAACTTCTCTTTTACCTTCTGCTTAATATCTAGATTGTCAGTTAAATAAGAACTTGTCCAAAACTTACAATATAAAGGGTTTTTTTCTATAAACTTAATTATTATTTTACTATAGATTTTTAGCAGTTCTAGTATATTTATATTCTCTATGTATTGGGGATATTCTTTAAAGTAATATTCCTTAAAATCTTCAAATTTCAAGGTAATTTCATCAAATAAGGAAAAAAACAGCTCTTCCTTGCTATTATAATGATAATAAAAAGTCATTTTAGCAATATCAGTATCTTGTATAATTTGATTTAAAGATGCATCATCATAACCATACTTTTGAAACTCCTTCATAGCAACCTTTATAAGACTTTCCCTCTTATGAAATTTTTTTCTACTCAACATCCCACCCCCAAATCCAATACCCTATTATAAAGTCATATTACCACTAAATAATGGAACTGTCAATTTAGTATAGTATATACTTAAGTTTATTTATAAATATATTTTGAAATTCTTCCTTTTCACCTAACCCCTTTATTTTTGACCCTACTATAAATCCTTCATTTTCTAATTTTACTTTCCAAGAATCTTCTTTTCCTACCATATCATTAATTACATGGTCTCCTGCTACTAACATAAATGGCTGTAAATTAACCTCTTTAGATTTTCTTTCTTTTAACAAAGGAATAATTTCTTCAATAGGTTGATATCCTTCTGCTGTGCCTATATATACATTGTTATATCCTTTTTCTCTCAGTTTTTCCTCTAATATTTTATAGCATTTATTTGCATTATGGTCTGTACCATGGCCCATCAGTATTAACTTTTCCTCTTCTTTTAATGAATCTATATCTTTTTCTAATGCTCTGATAACGTGGCTATAATCTTCTTCATTATACAATAAAGGTTCACCTAATTTCAATTTATCAAAAATTTTATCTTTATTATATTTTTCTACTTGTTTAACAATTTTCTCATATTCATGACCTGGTATTATATGTAATGGTTGAACAAATACTTGATTAAATCCATCTTCCTTAAATTTTTTTAAAGCTTCATCTACAGTATCTATGTATAAGTTATCCCGCTTTTTCAGTTTCCTAATAATCATATTAGAAGTAAAAGCCCTTCTTACAGTATAATCTTTAAACTTCCCTTGAATTTTATCCTCTATTGCTCCAATACATAATTTTCTTGTTTTTTCATAGCTGGTTCCAAAACTAACTACTAAAATTCCTTTCTTCATCTAATAATCACCTTCCTGTATATTTTCTTTCCAATAGTTAAAGAATTCTTCTTCATGTTTAAATAAAGGAATATTCAATTTACTATGAACTTTTACAAGCCAAGGTTGGTTTAACCCTGCTTTTTTAATAACTTTTTCATTACAAAATACTTCTTCAACTAATCCACTTCCTATAACTTCACCTTCACTTAACACATATACATAATCACATAATTCATATATTAAATCCATATTGTGGCTAGAAATAACTATGGTTTTTTCTTCACTAATATCTTTAAGTATATTTACCATTTCTCTAGTCATTGAAGGATCTAATCCACTTGTAGGCTCATCAAAAAGAATTATATTCCCATCCATAGCTAAAACACCTGATATGGCAATTCTCTTCTTCTGACCATGACTTAAAAAGTGAATAGGTTTCTCCTTAAAGTCCATTGCACCTACTTTTTCTAAAGCATTTTCTACTTTATTTGAAACTTCTTTTTCATCATAACCCAAATTCCTTAAAGCAAAGGCTACATCATCATATATATTAGAATAAAATATTTGTCTATCTGGGTCTTGAAATACTATATTAACCTTCTTTCTATATTCCCTTAAATATTTTTTACTGTATTTTAAAGAGTTACCATTAAATAATACCTTACCTTTATTAGGTTTAAGTATTCCTATAAGGTTTAAAAATAAAGTAGACTTTCCTGAACCATTTTCTCCAATTATACCAATGCGGCTCCCCTTACTTAAATCTATATCTATATCTTTCAATGCTAAAGTTCCATCTTCATATAAGTAAGTTAACTTTTCTGTTTTAAGCATTTTATCACCCAATTTTAAACTCTCCATCATATAATTTACTTTCTAAAGCTATTACCATATCTTCATAACTTAAAAAAACTCCCACAAATAAAGATTTTATCAGAATTCCAAAGGATTTAAAACTATTTTTTGTACCATAATAGCCATATCTCATTTCTTGGGCCATATATATTTCCTTAATTTCTTCTAGAAAAATAAAAATAAACCTATAAATTAATATTATTAATTCTATTATAAAATTAGGTACTTTTAAATCTTTAAATATTTTAATAAGCTGATTAATTGGTGTAGTTAATGCCAAAAAATAAGTTGCAGAAATACAGGCAATTGACCGTGAAGCAGTCATTAAGGCTGTATAAATTGTTTCTTTATTCAAACCAAAATAATATTTACCAATATTAACAGAGTAAATAAATACATTAGTTTTTCCTATACTTATAAGGATAGGAATTATACTGAATAAAAGAAAAATAACTGGCACAATGTAAAGCTTAATATAAGCCTTAATTGGTATTCTTGCTATTACAGTAGTCATCATAAACATAATTATAAATATAGCTAAATTAATATATATATTATTTATAGCTATAGATATAAAAAGGCTTCCTATGGCAAATAAAAACTTTGCCATAGGATTAAATTTTGTCAAATTATTGGTATAAGCATATTTATCTATTATCAGCAACTTGCTTTTTTCCTTTCCAATTTCCTAATATATATCCAATGGTTCCAGCACCAATAGCTACTTGTAAGGAAAATAACAAACTTTCTACCTCTCCACTTGGTGGTTCCCAAAAGGCTTCAAACCATGGTTCATAATCTGGATTTATTTCTCCTATTACATCTTCAGCTTGATCATCTGCCCCTTCAAATTCTGAATCTGACATAAATATTAATGGTATAATGGTAATTACTATTGCTAATATAATAAGTAAGATATTTTTATTGGATGATTTCACTGCCTAACACTCCTTCCTTACTATATTCTAATAATAAATTATAAACAACAACTGTTATAATTCCTTCTACTATTGCTAAAGGAATTTGAGTCACTGCGAAAACACTTAGAAATTTACCCATAGACCCTAGAAAACCTGTAGCTGGATCCTTAAAGGCTAAAGATAATTGGGTTGCTGTAATTACATAAGTAGCTAAATCTCCTAAAGAAGCTGCTAAAAATACTGCTAGGGATGTATTAGAATCCTTCTTTTTAAAAGCTTTAAATATACCATAAGAAACTAAAGGCCCTACAATAGCCATAGAAAAAGTATTAGCTCCTAATGTAGTTAATCCTCCATGAGCAAGTAATAATGCTTGAAATAATAATACAATAACCCCAATAACAGTCATAGTAGTAGGTCCAAATATTATAGCCCCTAACCCTACTCCTGTAGGATGAGAGCAACTGCCTGTTACAGATGGAATTTTCAATGCTGAAAGAACGAATACAAAACCTCCTGCTAAGCCAAGTAGTACCTTTTTGTTTGTGTCTTCTTTCATGATGCCATTTACATTTTTAATACCTATAATTAAAAATGGAATAGTAACTATGGACCAAAATACTGCCCATCCTATGGGCAAAAATCCTTCCATAATGTGCATGGCATTTGCAATGCTAGGTGTAAAACTAATTAGTAATAGCACTAGTAAAAATAACTTTTTGTCCTTCATGACTAACACACACCTTTCTTATTTTATATTAAAAAAATCCCATAGCCTTATAGACTTGGGATTTTTCTTCCAACGTAAAGTAATTAGAAGTATATCCTTCCCACCGAAGGCCTACTTAAATAGGAAATATAGGCAGGTCTCCTGACTTATGAGTCATTCTACTCTCAACGCCTTCCCAGAATATATCCAGTGGCTTTTGTTGATTTCGTCCTCACTTACAGTAGCGGGGGCTGTATCAGATTTACACTGATTTCCCATTTTAATCTTTAAAAGAACCTATCTCCTTTTATTCAATTTTAATAAACTCCGTAACATTATCATCCTTTATTTAATAGCTTTTAATGCCTCATAATTAGCCTTGATAGTGTGTTCTATATCTTCCTCAGTATGAGCATCCGACAAAAACATACCTTCAAATTGTGCTGGTGGTACCATTATACCACGTTTTAACATTTCTTTAAAATATTTAGCATACATTTCTGTATCACAGGATTGAACATCATCATAATTTTCAAAAGGTCCCTTTCCAAAGAAAAGGGTTAACATACTTTTAAACCTTACTATTTCTGCATTGATTCCTAATTCTTCTATATTTTTTCTAAATCCTTCTTCTATCATAGTAGCCTTCTCTTCTAATTCTTTATATATATTTTTATTTTCTTCTAATATTTTTAGATTTTTATATCCAACATGCATAGCTAATGGATTACCTGAAAGGGTTCCTGCTTGATAAACTGGACCTGTTGGAGATATCATCTCCATTATCTCTCTTCTTCCACCATAAGCACCTACTGGAAACCCTCCACCAATTATCTTACCAAAGCAAGCCATATCTGGTTCTATTCCATAGACTTCACTAGCTCCACCATAACTTATTCTAAAACCTGTTATTACTTCATCAAATATAAGTAGAGACCCATTTTCTTTAGTTATCTCTCTAAGGCCTTCTAAAAATTCTTTCTTTCCAGGAACTACTCCCATATTGCCTGCTACTGGTTCTAGTATTATAGCTGCTATGTCTTCCCCAAAATCTTCATAAGCCTTTTTCACATCTTCTAAATCATTATATCTACAAACTATAGTGTTCTTTACAATATCTGCTGGAACTCCACTACTAGTAGGTACTCCATAAGTTATAGTTCCTGACCCAGATTTTACTAATAAAGAATCATTATGTCCATGATAACAACCTTCAAATTTTATTATTTTATCCCTACCAGTATATCCTCTTGCTACTCTTATAGCACTCATAGTAGCTTCCGTTCCCGAGTTTACCATTCTCACCATTTCTACACCATTATAAGATTCTACAATATGTTTTGCCATATCTACTTCTATTTTAGTTGGCAATCCAAAGCTTATGCCACTTTTTAAAATATCTTCTATACCTTCTAATAACCTTTCATCAGAATGGCCAAGAATTAAAGGACCCCAGGAACAAATATAATCAATATAAGTATTTCCATCTTCGTCTTTTATTTTACTTCCATGTCCACTTTTAATAAATGCTGGTTCTGTTTCAACAGAGTTAAAAGCTCTAACTGGACTATTTACTCCTCCAGGAATATACTTTATAGCTTCATTGTAAATATCCTTTGATTTATCTAAATTCATATTATCATCTCCTTTTAACTATTTTAGTATTTTAGCTACATCCTTAGCAAAATATGAAATAATAATATCTGCTCCAGCTCTTTTAATTGAAAGCAAAGATTCTAATATAGCTGTTTCATCTAAAAGCCCTTCCTTTACAGCCATCTTAAGCATTGAATACTCTCCACTTACATTATAAGCTGCTAAAGGCATATTATAGTTATCCTTTGCTCTTCTTATTATATCAAGGTAGGAAAGAGCTGGCTTTACCATTATTATATCTGCCCCTTCCATTATATCTAATTCAATTTCTCTCATAGCCTCATCTGTATTTGCTGGATCCATTTGATAGGACCTTCTATCTCCAAAAGCAGGAGATGAGTCTGCTGCATCTCTAAAAGGACCATAGAAAGAAGAAGCATATTTAGCACTATAAGCCATAATAGGTATAGTCTCAAAGCCATTTTCATCTAAATAATGTCTAATATATTCTATTCTACCATCCATCATATCAGAAGGAGCTACCATATCTGCTCCTGCCTTAACATGACTTAAAGCAATCTTTCCTAAATATTCTAAAGTTTTGTCATTATCTACATAACCATTATCTTTAAGTATTCCACAATGACCATGGGAAGTATATTCACACATACATACATCTGTTATAACGTACATTTGAGGGAAAACCTTTTTTATTTCCCTTGTAGCTTTTTGTACAATACCATCTTCAGCATAGCCTTCAGTTCCTAATTCATCCTTACTAGCTGGAATTCCAAATAATAATATTGATTTTATTCCTAAACTTTCTACTTCTTCTACTTCTTTTAATACCCTATCTACTGAATAACGATAAATTCCTTCCATAGATGGTATTTCTTCTTTTATATTTGCACCTTCTTCTACAAAGATTGGATAAATAAAATCTTCTACTGAAAGTTTAGTTTCTCTAATTAAACTTCTAATAGTTTCATTCTTTCTAAGTCTCCTAGGTCTATTTAATAAATCCATTAATTTTCTCCTTCCTTTATAAGTAAATCTAATAAACCACCTACTGTATATTCCTCTGCCTGTTTATAAACTTCATAGCCTTGTTTATTTACGGCTTTAGATGTTATAGGTCCAATAGATAATATCTTACCTTTATTTAGAATCTCTTGAGAATTATCACCTAATATTTCTATAAAATTATTAAAAGTTGAAGGACTAGTAAAAGTTAAATAAAAGTCCTCTTTATCCTTTAAAAACTTTATTAGTTGGTCTTTCTTATTCATGGTTTTAATTGTTTCATAAGTTTTAACTTCATCTACAGTGCATATTTTAGAAAGTTCTTCTACTAAATAAGGTCTTGCATTTTTTGCCCTTGGAATTAATATTCTATCTTTTTCCGTTAAAACCTTTTTTAAATCTTCAAATAAAGCTTCAGATACATGTTCTTTTGGAATAAAATCCGATTTTATACCGTATTTCTCTATGGCTTTACCTGTCTTAGGTCCTATAGTCCCAACTTTTAAACCCCCTAATTTTCTAGCATCATAACCTAGGGAAAATAGTCTATCGAAAAATACATTTGCTCCGTTTACACTAGTTAATAAAACATGAGTATATTTATCTATATTTTCAATAGCATTATCTAATTCTATATTAGGAGATATTTTATCTATTTCAATAGTAGGAAAATCATGAACTGAAGCTCCTAGCTTGTTTAATTCATTGACAAATTCTTTTTTTTGAGCTTTAGCCCTTGTCACTACTATGTTCTTTCCAAACAATACTTTATCTTCAAAGAAATTAAGTTTTTTTCGTAATTTAACTACCTCACCTACTACTATAAGACTTGGTGATGTTATCTTTTCCTTCATTGCCTTTTCATATATATTTGATATATTTCCTTCTACTACTTTTTGATTAGAAGTAGTAGCCCAGTTAATTATAGCTACAGGAGTATTCTTTTCTTTACCGTTTTCCATAAGCCTATTACATATTTTTTCTAGATTTGATACTCCCATTAAAAATACAAGGGTTCCTTTTAAGGATGCTAAAGCCTTCCAATTTAATTCTTTACTTTCATCCTTTAAATGACCTGTTATCACATGGAAAGAAGATGCATAATCTCTATGAGTTATAGGTATACCTGCATAGGCTAGTCCTCCAATGGAAGAAGTAACCCCAGGTACAGTTTCAAAGGGAATATTTCTTTCTACTAAATACTCTGCTTCTTCTCCACCTCTTCCAAAAACATAGGGGTCTCCACCTTTAAGTCTTGCAACTATTTTTCCATCTAAGGCTTCTTTATATATTATTTCATTTATTTCATCCTGGGTTTTAGTATGATCTTTTGACTTTTTCCCTACATATATGAGTTTACAACTGTCTTTTATATCTTCTAAAAGAGTACTATTTACTAATCTATCATAGACTATTGTATCTGCTTCCTTTATACATTGAAGGCCTTTTAAAGTTATTAAACTAGCATCTCCCGGCCCTGCTCCTATTAAATATACTTTTCCTTTCATTTGGCATCCCTCTCCTTGATCATTATCTTTGCAAGATTATAGCCTAATTCACCTAAAGAATTCCTATCCCCTTCTAAAGTTTTATCAATTAAAACTTCACCATCTTCAGTACCTAAGAATCCTTCTAAAATCAACTTATCACCATGGATTTCACAATATGCTCCTACAGGAACTTTACAACTTCCTCCTGCTCCCTTTAAAAACCCTCTTTCCACTTTTGCTTGTATTTCCGTTTTTTCATGGGATATACTTTTTAGTAATTCTTCCATCTTCTCATCATCTTCCCTTATTTCAATGGCAAGGATCCCTTGGCAAGGAGAAGGCAATAATATTTCTTTCTCTAGGTACACAATTCTATCCCCTAATTTTTTATCAAGTCCCAATCTTTTAATTCCTGCAGCTGCCAATACTACTCCATCTAAATTTTCTAATTCTATCTTTTTAATTCTAGTTTCTATATTTCCTCTTATATCCGATATATTTAAATCATTTCTATGTCTCAATAATTGGTATTTTCTTCTCTTACTTCCTGTACCTATTTTGGCCCCAATAGGTAAATCTTCTAAGCTATTTAATCCTTCTCTAAGAACTAATACATCCCTATAATCTTCCCTTTCAGGAACATAGGATAATTTTAATCCTTTAGGAAGAATTCCTGGCATGTCCTTCATACTATGTACGGCCATATCAATTCCACCGTTTAAAAGTTCTTTTTCTATTTCCTTTACAAATACTCCCTTTCCACCAATTTTACCTATAGAAGTTTCTCTTAAAATATCTCCTTTAGTCTTTATTGTTTTCAATTCTATATCTAAATGAGGATGGGCTTTTTTCAACGCATCTATTACTGAATTAGTTTGAGTAACTGATAATTTGCTTCCTCTAGCTCCAACTACAACCTTCATAAACTATTATACCCCCTTAAGTTCTTCATAGAAATTTTCTAACTCTTCCTTAGTTAAATCTAAACAATGATCTAACAGTTCCTTTTTTCTATGACTATATTTTGAAATAATAATTTTTCTTATTTCTCCTAATAAATTAATATATTCTTCATCTATATCTGAATACTGTTTTTCTAAGTCTATCCTTATTTTTTTACTTAAAAAGGGACATTTCCCCATAGTAGAAATCGATAATATAAGATCCCCTTTATTAATTACAGATGTACAAGTAAATTCTGATTCTTCTAGACTGTCCACTACATTACATAAAATACCCTGTTTACTACATTCCTTAGAAATTTGTTTGTTCATATTTCTTGAGGAAGTTGCTGCTACTACTAAAAAAGATTTATGTATATATTCATTATTATATGTATCTTTAATTAATATAAGATTTTCTCCATATTTATTCTTTAGTTCAGAGAATTTCTCAAAAAACTTTTCACTTATTACTGTAACTTTTCCTTCAAACTCTAGAAAATTTTTAGCTTTTCTATATCCAACTTTTCCCCCACCTATTATTACAATCTTTTTGTCTTCAATATCTATCATTATAGGATAAAACATATCTTCACCCCTAAAATTCAAATAAACTGTTTAACATTTCAATATAATCATCTATATTTTCTTTTTCCAAACTTTTTAAATTTTTTATTGGCTCCCTTATGACTCTTTTCAAAGCTGAGTTAAGCATTTTATCTACTATTTTCTTCTCTCTTTGGTCTAAATCTAATTTTCTATTTATATATTCCATTGTATCTTCTTTAATATCTGAACATCTTTCATTTAAGGATTTTAGAACTGGATCAACCCTTATACTTCCCATCCACTCTATAAATTCATCTACATCTTTGTTTATTATTTTCATAGCTTCTTCAGAAAGTTTTTCTCTTCTTTGCTGATTATGCTCCGATACTTTTCTGAGGTCATCAATATGGTATAAAAGTACATTTTCCATATCTTTAACTTTAGAACCTACATCCCTAGGTAAAGCTAAATCCAATATGTACAGTTCATGTTCAACTTCAGGCATGTCCTCATAAGATATTATTGTATGAGGAGCTGATGTAGCAGTTACAATTATGTCTATATCTTTTATAAGGTTGTATCTTTCCCCATATTCTACAGGTATTAAACAAGGAAATTCCTTAAATATATCTTTTAATCTTCCATGGGTTCTATTGGTTACATATATTTCTTCAAGTCCTTCTTCATGTAAATACTTTAAGGAAAGTCTACTTATTTTCCCTGCGCCAATTACAAGAGCTTTCTTCCCCTCAAGACTCCCTATTTCCTCTCTTAAAAGTTTAATTCCAATATAACTAGTGGATAAGGGAATTTCAGATATTTTTAAATTTGTTTTTATTTTTTTACCTACTCCTATAGCTTCCATAAATAGCTTATTTAAAATCTTCCCGCTAAAGCCTAACTCCATAGAGAAAATCATAGCTTCTTTCACTTGGCCTAGTATCTGATCTTCTCCTAAGACTAAAGAGTCTAATCCAGATGTAACCATGTATAAATGAGTTATTACATCTTTACCTTCTTTAACAAATAGATATTTTTCTATAAGAGGAAAATTAAAAAACTTACTATAAAAAGTTTTTACTTCTTCAATAGAATCTTCTATGTTTTCACTAACTATGTATATCTCACTTCTATTACAAGTTGAAAGTATTATTACTTCATCAATCCCTTTATCTAAAATCATACTTGAACCATCAATTCTCATAGATTCAGTAAAAGAAACCTTTTCTCGCACTTCAATGGGAGATATATTGTGATTAACTCCAATCAATGCTAAATCCAATTTTATCCCTCCAATATTTAAAGTTCTTCATAATTTTTATAATTAAGCTTGTTAAATATTATTATATCATTATAAATATTATACTTCCATTCCCATTCACCATTTCATCATCGAAACTATTTATTGTTATTATAGTAAAAACCAATGATAGTTAAAATTATAACGAAATCTGAGTCACTGGGGACGGTCCT
>NFYZ01002631.1_pt1 | contig 25606 bp, 23 predicted proteins | sample 1092561 | NCBI WGS metagenome assembly NFYZ01 (sample SAMN03609887, study PRJNA323583) | gut metagenome | isolation source: feces | host: Rattus norvegicus | place: Malaysia | collected 2013 | reverse complement strand
TTATTTAATGTAGGCAATATATCTAATGCATCTTCTCCTTCCAACCATGTAAATAACAAATACACTTTACTACCATTATCACATATACCAAAATCTATTGGCATTGACATATTAATTTCTTGTTCAAATGCTAGTTTTAAATTTTCAAATTCAGATTTCTTCCTTTCATAAAAACTAATATCTGATAATCTAAGAAGTAATTTATTACCTAATTTATCTACTATGAAAAACTTTTCATCCTTTGACCAACCTTTATTAATCTTTTTGATTATCTCCCAATCCTTATAATAAGGTATCTCTTTTAAATATTGTAATTTTCTCATATTTCACCTCCTGCCATATATTAAAACCTTTTTATAATATAGTTGGTATTCATATTATCACTACTGTAAATATACAGCAACATAAAAATTCAAAAAAATGTAAAATTGTAAATTAGAATCCAAGACACCTAATCCATTATAGTTTCTCTGTAGATTTTAAATTTTATTTAATTCTCCTAAAATTTAGGTGTATTTTTATAATCATAATAAATACTGTAACAATTGGGTATATAATATTCAGAATGGAGGGATTTTTATATGACCAAGCTCTTTTCAAATATTAAGGTTAAAAATTTAGAGTTAAAAAATCGTATAGTAATGGCTCCAATGTGCATGGTTGTTGCCGACGATGAGGGTTATGCTAAGAACTGGCATGAAATTCATTATGCTTCCAGAGCCATAGGTGGCACTGGTCTAATAATTTTAGAGGCAACAGCAGTGGAAGGTAGAGGAAGAATAAAGAATGGAGACTTAGGTATTTGGGACGATTCTCATATAGAAGGACTATCAAAAATAGTTCAAAGTTCCAAAACTCTCGGTGCAAAGGTGGGAATTCAATTAGCCCATGCTGGGAGGAAATGTGAAGTAAAATCTGAAAAAATTATTGCACCATCACCTATTGCTTTCGATGACAGTTATCCCATACCAGCAAAAATGACTGAAGATGATATAAAAACTGTAATAAGTTCTTTTAAGGAAGGGGCTAGAAGAGCCAATGAAGCTAGATTTGATACTATAGAGATTCATGGAGCCCACGGCTATTTAATAAATGAATTTTTATCACCACTAACTAATAAGAGAGAAGATGAATATGGTGGAAATCTAGAGAATAGAACTAGATTTTTAAGAGAAATAATAAGGGAAATAAAAACAGTTTGGCCTGAAAATAAGCCAATAATACTGAGAGTTTCTGGTGAAGAATATGTAGAAGATGGAAACCATCCAGAAGATTTAGCAGATATTATAAATTTAGTAAAAGATGAAGGAATAGATATAATAAACGTCAGTTCTGGAGCAGTAGTTCCTGCAGATATAGATGCATATCCTGGGTATCAAGTTCCTTTTGCAGAAATAATTAAAAAAGGAACTGATTTACCTGTTATTGCAGGTGGACTAATTACAGAAGCAGAAATGGCTGAAGAAATACTTAAAAATAATAGAGCAGATTTTATATTCTTAGGACGAGAATTACTTAGAAATCCTTATTGGCCACTAGAAGCTGCCAATAAATTAAATGAAGATATAGAATGGCCTTATTCTTATAAAAGAGCTAAAGTTTAGTGCTATTTAAAGCCCTAGTATATAATGCTAGGGCTTTAAATAGCACTAAACTTTATATAAAACATCATTCTTTTAATATAATAAAAAGTACCTTCTCAACAAAGAACAGATACTTTTTATTATACAATTATTAATTATACATTTTTAATAGCTGCTTGAGCTGCAGCGAGTCATACTATAAGTACCAAATATGGGCAACAAGATACATAATCAAGGCCAACTTTATCGCAACATGCTATAGAATTGGTTCTTTCCCATGCTCTCCACATATACAAATATGGGGTTTTGGATTTACCTTTCTACCTAACTTTACAGTCATATTCATTAACTTTCCTACTCCTTAGTATCTATAGTTTCAAAAGGACCTAATAAATGTCCTATCTTAAAGGCTATATAATTTTATTTTACAATATATTTTACTACTTTTTAATAGAATTTTTAATTACCTCTTCTGGTATTTCATTGAAAAGTGGGCTGACTGATGTCCGATTATGTATCCTTTGAATAGCTTCTGCAAATAAAGGGGCTACAGATATTAATTTTATTTTACTACTATGTAAAATATTTTTATTATTCACAGAATCAGTACTAATAATTAATTCAATAGGACTATTCTCTACTTTTTTTATTCCTTCATTATCTAATAAAATATGGGATAGACATGCTATTACTTTATTTGCTCCCTTTTCTTTTAATGCTTCTGCAATATTTATAAGAGTACCACCTGAAATACTAAAATCATCTACAATAAGTACATTCTTGCCCTCTACATCGCCTATTATTTCAAGTATTTCTGCTTTTTCATCATGGCCTCTCCTAATCTTGTCTCCAATTGCTACTGATAAATCAAGATATGAGGCAAACTTTCTAGCTTCCTTTGCAAATCCTGCATCTGGAGAAACAACTATTAAATCTTCAATATGTAAACTCTTTATATATTCACATAAAACAGGTAAGGCAAATAAATGATCAACAGGTCTTGTAAAAAATCCTTGGACCTGATGGCTGTGTAAATCCATTGTTACTATTCTATCTGCACCAGCTAGTTCTAAACAATCTGCACAAACCCTTCCACGAATAGATACACGTGGTTCATCTTTTTTATCTCCTTTAGCATATCCAAAGTATGGAATTATTGCAGTAATTGACTTAGCACTTGCTCTTTTAAATGCATCCATCCAAAATAATATTTCTACAAACTCATCATTAGGTTTTAACCCTATAGATTGTACTAGATATACGTCTTTATCTCTTACTGTTTCCCCAACTTTTACAAAAGTATTACCTTCAGAAAATGTAATAACTTGTGATATACCTAGTTCTACTCCCAAATATTCGCACATTCTTTCAGCAAAATGTTTTCCACTACTTCCAGCAAATATCTTTAAATCACTATTATCTCGAAACATAATTTTCACTCCTACTGTTAATTTTATTTTTCACAGTATCTATATCTTCCATATTAAGTTTTTTTAATCATTTTTATCCTTATCTTTACTCCAAATATTTTGCACAAATATCTACATCACCAAGGCTTTTGCCATCAAGCCAACCATTCTTTTTCCAATAATTATAGTCAGTTTCATTCCATTTCTCACCTTTATGTACAGTTTTCATAATCTTAAAAATAATTCTTGTATGATAATACTGGAGATGCTAATATAATTAAATCTGCCTCTTCTAACGATTGAGCTATTGGTTTTATTTCTTTATAATGGGGACAGGTTTCTTCACCATTGGTAAAACATGAAAAACAACCTTTGCAAAAATGTGACATATCTTTTGGTAGAAAAAATTCTGTTTTATCAATAATTTTATCTTGTATATGTTCAAGCATAATTCTTACGCAATTATAGGTACTTCCTTTTCTCATTGACCCATAAATCACAGTAACTTTCATATTTCTCCCCTTTTCATATAATAAGATACTAGAAAAAATAGGATTTACTAATATTTTTCTTGGTCATCTCTACAATACTTTCAATACATCTCTCTATATCTAATCTACTTAACATAACTGTGAACTTTTCTTTTGTTTTTCCATATTTATCATAGAAATCCATAGTATGCTTTAAAAATAATTCCATCTCTTCTAAAGAAAATATACTACTAGCCACTCCTTCCCTATTTTGTAATTCTATAAGTTTGCCACCTAAATATATTGATACTCCTATATCTTTTTCAACTATCCCACCAAATTTACATCCTTCTATACATTTACCACAATTTATACATTTTGGATTATCTATAATTGGTTTGCTATTTTGAATAGAAATTGCATTTCTCCTGCAGTTTTTGACACATAAACCACAGTTTGTACATTTATTCCCTACAACCTTTGGGGCCCTTTGTCCTACAATCCCAAAATCTTCTGACTGAACTTGTAAACAATTATTTGGACAGCCTACAACGCCAATCTTCAATCTCCTAGGAACCTTATAATCCTTATATTTATCAAAAATTTTATTTCCTATATCTTCAGCATCTATTATTCCATTAGTACATATAGCCCCCTTACAAGTAACAACAGGTCTGAGGCTTTGTCTCGATTTTAATAATAGAAGATTCAACTTTTCTATATCAGCTTTCAAATTGTCTATATCCTCATATTTAATCCAAGGTATTTCTACACACAATCTAGTGGTAAAACTCATATAGCCTCTTCCATATTTTTCTGATATATAGCAAATATCTTTCATATCTTCTGCAGTCATCTTACCAGCTTTACTAATAATACGTATCCTAAAATATCCTTTAGTTTTTAATGGCGTAAAGCCCTCAGATCTCAACTTCCTTATTTCGTCCTTTTTCACTAAAATCCTCCGTTCCCTGTTCTACCTAATCTTGTACATTAGATTTATGTTTATAATCATGTAAAACTTGATCTAGAACAATAACTATTGATAATATAAAAGCTTGGTTTTCATTGTCATCTATATCTACCATATAAGTATCGGAAAAAGATACCCATTTTTTATTTATTTTTGCTACTTTTCTACCATTTTTATATATAGAAAAATTATAAGCAAAAATATCTCCGTCTACATCAAATTTTCCAAAATCACTATTAATAGAAAACTTAGACCTAAATAAGGTAAGTTTCTGTTTTATTGTTGCTCCTAACTTATTGTTCAGGTATATATTATATTCTGGTAAAAATCTTAATATCTTTTGTTCAATATGAGATACATTACTCCCTAACATATCATAAATATTTAATTTCTTTCCTATGGTAAATACTTTCCCTACTACTTCAAATCTTGGTATTCCTTGTTCATCTTTTATTTGAAACTTATTTCCAATAGTAAATATTTTTTCTCTAACAACATATTTCATTATTTTAATCTCCCTTAATTTTACTTATATTTTATTTTATCATTCCATTAAACAAAATCATAGAGTTTCTATATATTTCCGCATCTCTTATAAATATTTACTCCCCTCTCTAACACTCAAAGAATCTAGTGAGTTTTGTTCAATAAAATTTTCTACCCATTTCCTATTTGTTTTAGAATATTCTCTTAAAGCCCAGCCAATAGCTTTATTGATAAAAAATTCTGTGGTGTCGGAATTATGTATAATTGCCTTTTTTAAGAACTCGGTATCAGTTTTTTCTTTGTATTTTAATTGGAATATAATTGATACTCTATTTAACCAAATATTATCCGATTCTACCCATTTCAATATAGTATTTTCTTTCACCTCTGGAAACTTCATAGCAATATATCCTACTATTTTATTTATAGAATCCACAGTGTCCCACCAAGATTTTGTTGTCAATAATTTCTCAATATTATTCATGTCATCTGGTATAAATAGATCTTTCACTTTATACATATAATCTATGGCCAAATATTGAAACTCTCTTTCAGGCAAATCATAACATTTAAAAATAAAATCCCAGTCAATTTTAATGTCTTTTTTTCTTGCCTTTAAAAGTTCCTTTGACAACGCCGCCCTTTCTGGTTTCTTCAAACCAAGAAAGGGGAATAAATATCTCATGTATTTTGCCATTGGTTTCGATTGTTCTTCATTTCTGTTATTATAAAATATCTCAAATATATCCATGATATACACCCTTATATTAATTTTTCTACATTTCCGCATCTATAATTTTTTCGTCTAAGATATGCTCAAGTTCTTTTTCAATATATAAATCTTTCAACTGCCAAAATTCCTTAAATCTAATATAAGAATCTATAGCCTCTTTGTTATCCTTTTCTTTAATTTTTATGGCTCTTATTAATATATTTTTAGGAGTATGCTCCATATCTATAAATTCAAGTAACTGCACTTCATAGTCTAAAATCTCTAGTACATTGGCCCTTAAACTATCTGTTACTAATGATGATAACTTTTCCTTTATTATGCCATGTTTCAACATTGGTTCTAATACTGGATTTTCAATCTTGTCATAAAATTCGTGTTGGCAGCATGGAACTGAAAGTATAACTTTAGCATCCCAGTTTACAGCTTTAGCTAATGCTGCATCAGTGGCAGTATCACAAGCATGTAATGTAACTACCATATCTACATCTTTGGAACCCTCAAAATCTTTAATATCTCCGTGTACAAATTTAAGTTTCTCATAATTTAAGTCTAAAGCCACTTCATTACAAAACTTAATTACATCCTCTTTTAAATCAAGTCCTATAATATTTACATCTAAGTTTAAAATACTTACTAAATAATAATAAAGTGCAAAAGTCAAATAGCTTTTTCCACATCCAAAATCTATAATATTAATAGTTTTGTCTTTTTTTATACTTGGCATTACATCTGCTACCATTTCTAAAAATCTATTTATCTGCCTAAATTTATCGTATCTTTTTGAAATAACCTTTCCTTTTTTATTCATTACCCCTAGTCTTATAAGAAAATCGCAAGGTTTCCCATCTTCAATTATATATTCTTTTTTTCTATTATGTGATAGATTCATTTCTGTTTTTGTAGGTTTTTTCTTTAATATACTAGCCTTTCCCTTTTTAGATATTAATATTTGATAGTCTGCTTCTCCTGTAAAGAACACACCTTGTCTAAAACTTTCAGTTAAAAGTTCCTCTATCTTTTCAATAGATTTGTTAGGTTCAAGGTTATCATGTATAACCTTAGTTTTATAATTGTAGGTGAGTTGAATCTTTATTTCATCTTTTATTAAGACAGGCTTTATATCTACTTTGTTAAAACTATTGTTATTTTTGTTCCTAAGATTACTAAGAGTTCCATATATAATTTCTTCCTTTAATATAATTTTATTTAATAACTCTATAACTTCATTCATCTTTAACCTCTCCTCATTTTAATAAGAAAAAAGGACGAGCCTTTTTTCTCACTCTTAACCCTCTAACCGTTTATCTCTAATTTTAATCTTTCAAAGTATTCCTTCATAAATTTAATTCTTTCTTTCCCTATTTCTTTTGCCTTCTTGGTATATAATTTACCAGAAACGTCTCTTCTTACTCATATTAAAAATAGCTGCCAATAATAAATATTTAAACTAATGATACATCCAACTATTCCAGTTATAATATACTTTACCTTCGTTTTCTTTGTAACTTCCCATTTCTTTAATATAAAAGGCAAAGCAATATTATAAATTAATGGAATGATCATAAAACCAAAATATAAATAAATATTAAGTTTTAAACTTTCTAAAGGACTATAAACTATGATTTTGAAATACATAATAAACATATTTATGATGGCAAATAATGGTACAAACAACATGAATAAATAATATTTTTCTATAGGGTTCTTAATAGGAGATATCTTCCTTTTCTTAAAGGAAATAAAAGATATAAATTTACTAATTAACATGATTATTGAATACAATATAGTAAGTATAGCTGTACCAATAAGCATGTTTTCTTTAAATACTTGGTCCTGACTAATCTTATAAAAATCACCGTGGGAAATTGAAACAGTGGCAGAACCTTGTTTACCTCCTTGGATATAAAATAAAGAGCCTTCTAAATTATAAATAAAAGGTGCAACTTTATAAGCCCTGTAGGTCCCACTTCTCATTTTAACCTTTAATTCACTGGGGTTAATTACTTCAACCTTTAATCGTTTCATTAAAGTATCTAATTTGCCATGGCCTTTTAATATAGTTCTCCCGCTTTGATATGTTCCATTAATTTCTTCAATTCTTGGTTCAAAGAATTTAGATACATCTGGATGAAATTCTCCAAAAACAAGTTCCATTACTCCAAAATTATATATTTCTTCATACTTTTGATTAGTCATAACTACAACACCTGTTTTACTTACGGGGTCTACTAGTAATTTAGATGAAAAGGCTATTGTATTTCCACCATGTCCTAAAGTTCGTACACCCCACTCTTCAGTCCATAAACCATTAGAATTGCGAGGGTATTCCGTATCCTCATAATAAAGTGTTGGTTTCAAAAAATATTCGAGGGTATCCCCATTTCTAAATAATTTTTGACTCTTGTTGTCAACTGTTAAAGCTTTCCCAAGTTTTTCAAAATCCTCCATTGTACCTGTAGCCATACCTGCAGGATAAAGAGGAATATGATAAAAATCCCTGTAAACAACCTTTTTATCATATGTATATCCCCGAATATGTTTTCGTCTCTCCTTAACCCATAGATTATCATTAAGGTCTGGACGTAATGCAGTACGCTTCATATCTAAAGGTATAAAAATATTTTCATTAACGTACCTATAAAACTCTTGACCAGTTATTTGTTCAACAATATATGCAGCAAGTGCAGTCCCCCAATTAGAATATGCTTTTACCTCTCCAACAGAATAAACCTGTTCAGGTTCTGTCTTCCGCAATGATTCTTCTAATCCTTCAAACCTTTGCATATCCTTAACTAAAAAATCATTATAAACCTCTTGCCAGCCTGCATCATGGTGCATAAGATTTAGCATAGTTATCTTCTCATCAGGGTTAGCTTTAGTTAAAAAACCTTCTGGCAAATAATCGCGAATATCTTGGTTAAAATCAATTTTATCTTGCTCCCATAACTGTAGAACACTTATCCACACAAGAATCTTAGTAGTAGACCCCCATTCAAAAACCGTGTCCTCATCAATAGGAACTTGTTTTTTAATATCTGCATAACCATAATTACCACGAAATAAAGTATCTTGACCATTAAAAATAGAAATAGATACACCTGCTGTTGTATCTTCATGATTATTAGCATAAGAGTCAATTGTTGATTGTATATCCGATTGGCCAAGTCCAGATGGAAGGACAATGTTATTTTGTGCATAAACTGTACAATTACTATTAAAAATAATAATACATAATATAGATAACAATAATATCTTTGCTTTTTTTATCATTTTCAACTCCAATCTTAAAGTGAGAAAAAAGGTACGTTCCCTTTTCTCACTAATTATCATTATTTCTTTTCATAAGTTGTCTTTTCATTTACATTTTTACATGAATAAACTGTAGGCTCTTGACTATCAGTAGCTACTACAAAGGAAAATCCATCTATGTTAGTAGCTGCACCAAATTCACCTTTATTATTTAAACATACTACCGACAAATCTCCAGATTTTCCTCTCCTTTTTGTTAACTCATTATGTAAACCTAATACAGCTTTCTCTGCAGCTTCTTGAGGATGGTACCCTTCTTTCATTAGTCTAACTATTTCATAGGATATGCAACCTTTCATTAAGTCTTCCCCTAGACCTGTTGCTGTTGCTCCTCCCACTTCATTATCTACATAAAATCCTGAACCTGGAACTGGTGAATCACCAACTCTTCCCTTTCTTTTCATAAATAATCCACTTGTTGATGTTGCTGCATTCATATTATTATCCATATCTAAAACTACCATGCCTACTGTATCATGTCCATCATAAGGACTTAATCCGGTTTCTGCAATTTCTTTTACTCTTTTCTCATATTCTTCTTTTCCTTTTTTGGTTAACATATTCACTCTTTCAAATCCATTTTTTTGTGCATATTCATCTGCCCCCGCCCCTACTAAAAAACAATTAAATCTTTCTTTACTTAATTCTTTAGCTACACTTATTGGATTTTTAAAATCTCTTATTCCAGCTACTGCTCCTACATTTAGGGTTGCCCCATCCATATAAGCCGCATCTAACTCTACTACACCTTGTTCATTTGGTAGTCCTCCATATCCAACTGAAGTATAGTCTGGATTATCTTCAACAATCTTAATAGCTTTCTCTATTGCCACACTAGATTTTCCATTATTTTTTAATAGATTTGCCCCTTCGATTACACCCTCTTCTGCCATTTCCCATGTTCCTATAATCGCCCACTTCATAACCTATAACCCCCATTTTCTAATAGTCATAAATATAGCAGTATATTTAGATATATAATATTGATATATTTGCTATAGACTTAACTATAAGTGATTTAAAAAAATATTTCCCTTAATAGTGTAAATGTCTTAACTCACAATTTAAGTCACTAGTGTACAAGCTCATTTCATCAATTCTTATTTTACTAAATTAACATATAGTTGTCTATGTAATTGGAGGTTTAACAATCCTTACATAAAAAATCAAATATATTCTTCCATCATATATAACCTAGTTATTCTTCATAAATCAAAATATTCATATACAAAACAGCTGGCTCCTAAATTTTAGGAGCCAGCTTAAATTATTCTACTTAGCCTCTTTACCTTTGACTACTCCACATGTTGAAACCTACCAGTGAAAAATCTCAGTACTGGCGGTTCATAGGTAAATTTAAGACCCTTTATTTCATCTCTTCTCTTATATGTGTTGATTATAGCTTCAGCTACAAAGTCTAAATGAGCATAACTATATACTCTCCTTGGCAATGTTAATCTAACTAACTCTAATTCTGGGAAGTATTCATTACCCTCTACATCTCTACCTGCTGAAATATTTCCTCTTTCCATAGTTCTAACACCTGATTCAATAAAAATTTCAGCTGCTAAAACTTGAGCAGGATACTCACTTTGTGGAATATGGGGTAAAAATGCTTTAGCATCTAAGAATACTGCATGGCCTCCTATTGGCCTAACAATAGGTATTCCAGCTTCAATTAATTTATTTCCTAAATATTCAACTTGTTCTACTCTATGTTTAATATAATTATAGTCTAAAGCTTCTTTCAATCCTATTGCAAAGGCTTCCATATCCCTACCTGTCATACCACCATAGCTTGGCATACCTTCATATACTACTACTAAAGCTGTAGCCTTATGATATAGCTCTTCTTCATTCATAGCTAAAAATCCACCTATATTTACAATACCATCTTTTTTACCAGACATTGTAGCCCCATCTGCATAGGAAAACATCTCTTTAACTATTTCTGCAATGGTTTTGTCTTGATATCCTTCTTCTCTTTCTTTAATAAAATAAGCATTTTCTACATACCTGGTACAATCAAACATTACTCTAATTCCATGTTTTTTAGATAACTCATAAACTTCTCTTAAATTTTTCATACTTACTGGTTGGCCACCTGCTAAATTTACAGTTACCCCTACACAGATATAAGGAATATTTTCTGCTCCAGCCTTATTAATTAAATCTTCATATTTTTGCAAATCAATATTCCCTTTAAAAGGTACATCTGGATTGTCTGAAATATGAGCATCGTCAATAATTACGTCTACAAATGTACCACCATTCATTTCTTGGTGAGCTCTTGTAGTAGTAAAATACATATTTCCTGGTATATAGGTATCTGGTTTTACTAAAATCTGTGACAATAGATTTTCAGCACCCCTACCTTGGTGAGTTGGCACTAAATATTTAAACCCCATAATATCTTCTACTGTCTTTTCTAAATGTTTGAAGTTTTCACTTCCTGCATAAGCTTCATCTCCTACCATAAGTCCTGCCCACTGTCTGTCACTCATAGCATTTGTCCCACTATCAGTTAGCAAGTCAATATATACATCTTTTGAATTCAATAAGAATGTATTATAACCTGCTTTCTTCATAGCTTCAATTCTTTCTTCTCTTGGCAAAATTGTTAAAGGTTCTACCATTTTTACCTTATACGGTTCTGGCATGTATTTCTTTTCCATTATAAATACCCCCTATTTATTTAATATTTATAATTAAAAGTTTTAGCCTATACCTCCAAATACTATTCCCAATATAAATACTGCAACTGCTATTGGAACATAGGCGTATTTTCCTATTTTAACAAGAGTATCACCATATGTTTTTTGACTGCCTTTGTTTAACTCATCTAGCAGCTCTTCTTTATCTAGCATTACATACCAAGAAAATGCTCCTAAAACGGCACCAAACGGAATAACATATATAGAAACTGCATCCATCCATATTCCAACCTTAGGTTCAGCCTCTATAAATATTCCTATGCCTAAACATACTATTGCCAATAATACAAGAACCTTTTTTCTATTTAATTTAAATCTATTTTCTAATGACTCTGCTACAACTTCAAACATATTTTGAAGAGAACTAATTCCTGCAAATACTACTGATAAGAAAAATAATATAGCAAAAAATCTCCCCGCTGGAATCTGCCCTAGTATCTTTGGTATAACAATGAACATTAGCGGTGGTCCTGCATTTGGTGGAATATTAAAAGCAAAACAAGCTGGAATAATTGCAAGAGCAGAAATTATTGCCGCAATTGTATCAAATACAGCTGTCAATGTTGCTACATGGACTATATCCTCTTTGTCATCTAGATAAGCCCCATATACAATCATACCACTACCAGTTACAGATAGAGAGAAAAATGCTTGCCCCATAGCCATAACCCAAGTCATAGGATTACCTAAAAAGGACCAATCGGGAATAAATAAATATTTATAGCCTTCAATTGCCCCTGGTAAAAATGCAACTCTAATGGCTAGTATAATAAATAATATAAAGAAGGCTGGCATCATTATTTTATTAGACTTTTCAATACTTTTAGCACTTAGCATAAGTGTCAATAGTGTAACAATGACTATCATAATATGCCATGGTAAACTCCCAAAACTACCTGCCGCTTGGGAGAAAAACTCCGCTGAATCAATTTGAAACAATGAACCTGTTACTGAAGCTGCTAATGATCTAAGTACCCACCCTACTATTATAGCATATCCTATGGCTATTCCCATAGACCCTAGTAAAGGTATCCAACCTAGTTTACGACCAAATTTTCCTTTATTTCTAGACTCCCAGGCATGTTCATAGGAACCAAGAGTACCAGTTTTTGACCTTCTGCCAATGGCAAATTCAGCAGATAATCCAACATATGAAAATAAAGCAATAAAAAATAAATAAACTAATAAAAATGCGGCTCCTCCATATTTCCCTAGCCTATAAGGAAAAGCCCAAATATTAGCCATACCTACTGCTGAACCAACACATGATAGTATGAATCCAAATTTTGAACCAAATTTACTGTAATTCTTATTTTTTTCTTCCATTTTGACCTCCTAACTTATTCAAATTATATTCTTTACACTTCATCTAGTCAATATATTAAAGCTATTAGTTTAGTTTATCTATAAAACCATAAAACTGCAAGTTTTTTTATATCTACTTATAAGTTATGAGTAAGTTTTTGTTATATTCATATTCTGTAATTCATATCAAATAAAAAAGTGAGTCGGTTAGGACCGTCCCTACCGACTCACTGCTGCATTTTTTACGGCTTTTGCAACTTCCTTGGCTACATTTCTGTTTAAAGCATCAGGAATAATAAAATCTTCTCTTAATTCTTCCCCACTAACCATATTTGCAATTGCATAAGCTGCAGCTATTTTCATTTCATCAGTTATTTCAGTGGCTTTTGCATCTAAAGCTCCTCTAAATATTCCAGGGAAAGCAACTACATTGTTTATTTGGTTTGGAAAATCTGACCTACCTGTAGCTATAATTTTAGCCCCAGCTTTTTTTGCATCATTAGGATATATTTCTGGAACTGGATTAGCCAGTGCAAAAACAATTCCATCTTTATTCATACTTTTAATCATTTCCTTATCTACTAAATTTCCTTGAGAAACACCTATAAATACATCAGAACCAACTAAAGCATCTTTTAAGGAACCTTTAATATTTTCTTCATTAGTCATCCCTGCTAATTCTTCCTTATACCAATTGTTATTTGGAGAATCTTTATATATAATTCCTTTGCTATCACATATAAGAATATTTTTTGTACCTAAATTGACTAACATATTTGCTATGGCCCCACCTGCTGCCCCGGCTCCATTTATAACCACTTTAATATTCTTTAGTTCTTTATTTGTTAACTTTAAAGCATTTATCAACCCTGCAACTACAACAATGGCTGTGCCATGTTGATCATCATGAAATACTGGTATATCTAATTCATCCTTTAATTCTCTTTCTATTTCTATACATCTTGGAGCTGCAATATCTTCTAAATTAATACCACCAAAAGTAGGTGCTATCCTCTTAATAGTCTCCACAATTTCATAAGTATTTTTTGTATCTAAACAAATTGGAAAAGCATCTACTCCAGCAAATTCCTTAAATAAAATTGCTTTACCTTCCATTACCGGCATAGCTGCCTCAGGGCCTATATCACCTAAGCCTAAAACTGCTGTTCCATCAGTAACTACAGCAATTAAATTACCTTTCCCCGTATATTTATAAGCATTGTTTTTATCTTTATAAATTTCTTTACAAGCCTCAGCTACTCCTGGTGTATAAGCAATAGATAAGTCCTCTTTATTTTCTAATTTAACTTTAGACACCACTTCTATTTTTCCCTGATTTTCTTTATGTAATTTTAAACTCGCTTTTGAATAATCCAAATATATCCCTCCTCATTTACATCTATGTCTTTTTCATAGAGACATAATATAATTTTCTTGGCAAAGTTCCTTCTTCAAATTCATGAATTTCTAATATTTTATAGCCTTTAGACAAACGGTTTACTTTTTCTTTATTAAAAAACTGTCCCCTTGACTCACAAAGTGAGTCAATAAGGAGCGTCCCTAGTGACTCACTTCTATTATTCTTTGATTTGAAGAACCTCTAAATTTTAATTCTAAACTTTTTTTATCTATTTGAAAAGGACCATCTATTAAAATATCTGTACAGTTTAATAATCTTTTCCAAGATTTATTCTTAGATAATTGTTCAAGCATTTCTTCATAGGTATATCCTGTATATGTGACAACATTTAAACCTGTTTTTTTAACCTTTTCTCCTAAAATAGCTACATTCTCTGCCTGTTCAAAAGGTTCCCCCCCACTAAATGTAATACCGTCTAATAGTGGATTTTCCTTTATCATATTAAATATTTCATTTATGGATATTAATTGCCCTCCATGAAAAGAATGAGTTTCAGGGTTATGGCATCCAACACAATTATGCTTACAACCTTGGGTATAAACCACTAACCTTATACCTGGTCCATCTACAATTGATTCTTTATTAATACCTGCAATCCTTAGCATGAGAAATGTTTCACCCTATCCTTTTCTTCAGCTTTTTTTGCATCATTAAATCTATCTAAAGTTCCTACTAAATAACCAGTTATACGACGAATCCTTTCGAACTTAATATCCCCTTCTACTCTACCACATTTAGGACATTCATCTCCTATAATTCCAGTATATCCACATACCGAGTCTCTATCAACAGGATGATTAATAGAACCATAACCTACTCCTGCCTCTTTCATAGCTCTAACTATCTTTTCAAATGCTTCTAAATTTTGGCTTGGATCTCCATCTAATTCTACATAAGTAATATGTCCACCATTAGTTAACTCATGGTAAGGTGCTTCTAAATTTATTTTATTAAAAGAATTAGTTTCATAATATACAGGCACGTGGAAACTATTTGTATAGTATTCCCTATCTGTCACCCCTTCAATTTCTCCAAAATTTTCTCTATCCATTCCAACAAAACGCCCGGCAGTACCTTCTGCTGGCGTAGCTATTAAAGAAAAATTCATATTATATTTTGTACTAGCTTCATCCATTCTTTCTCTCATATGTCCTATTATTTCTAGTCCTAGTTCTTGTGCCTCTTCACTTTCACCATGATGCTTCCCTATTAGAGCTTTTAAACATTCTGCTAATCCTATAAAGCCTGTAGTTAATGTTCCATGTTTTATTACTTCTCTTACTTCATCTTCATTATCTAACTTATCTGAATCTAACCATACTCCCTGCCCCATTAGAAAAGGATAATTTTTAACTTTTTTACTAGCTTGAATCTCAAATCTTTCTAATAACTGACCTATAACTATGTCTATAGTCTTATCTAAATCCTTAAAAAAACCTTCTTTATCTCCTACATTCTTAAGTCCTAAGCGTGGTAAATTAATGGTAGTAAAACTTAAGTTTCCTCTTCCAGAAATAATTTCTTTAGTCTTATCATAGTTATTAGCTGCAACCCGCGTCCTACATCCCATATATGCCATTTCCGTCTTTGGATCTCCAGGTTTATAATATTGTAAATTATATGGTGCATCTAAAAATGAGAAGTTTGGAAACAATCTTTTTGCACTTACTTTACAAGCTAATTTAAATAAATCATAATTAGAATCACCTGGATTATAGTTTATCCCTTCCTTAACCTTGAAGATTTGGATAGGAAATATAGGAGTTTCTCCATTTCCAAGACCCGCTTCTGTAGCAAGAAGAAGATTTTTTATTACCATTCTACCTTCAGCAGATGTATCTGTACCATAATTTATAGAACTAAAAGGAATTTGAGCCCCAGCCCTACTATGCATAGTATTTAAATTATGAATAAGAGCTTCCATAGCTTGGAATGTTCTTCTCTCTGTTTCACTTAATGCATTCTTTAATGCAAATTCTTGTGCCTTTTTAATTATCTTTTCATCCTCCATATATTTATATATATATTCAAACTCTATATTTAGGTATTTTTCATTATTATTCATTGATGGAATTAAATTATGTTCTTTTTCTATTTCATCGAATACATTTGTTATTTCATCTTTTAATTTAAAATCTTCTGCTAAAATTTCCAGTACCTTTATTAAATTATGTCTATATAATTTTCTATAGGTTTTTCTAACACCTATAGCTAAACCATAATCAAGGTTAGGAATACTTTGACCTCCGTGCTGATCGTTTTGATTAGCTTGTATTGCAATGCAGGCCAATGCTGCATAACTTTCAATATTTTTTGGTTCTCTTAAATAACCATGGCCTGTAGAAAAACCATTTTTAAATAAATCTACTATATCTATTTGACAGCAAGTAGTGGTTAAAGTTAAAAAATCTAGATCATGGATATGTATATCTCCATTTTTATGGGACATTGAATGTTTTGGATCTAATATAAACAAATCATAGAACTGTTTTGCACTTTCAGAACCATATTTTAACATGGTTCCCATAGCTGTATCTCCATCTATGTTTGCATTCTCCCTTTTTAAATTATTATCCTTAGCATCTTTAAAGGTTAAATCTTCAAATACCTTCATGAGTCTCGTATTCATTTCTCTAACTTTAGTTCTTTCAGCCCTATAAAGTATGTATTCCTTTGCAGTCCTTGCATGACCATTTTTTATTAATACTTTTTCTACTGCATCTTGAATGTCTTCAACACCTGGAACCTTTTTTACATACTCTGTTTCCAAGTAATTGGCTACTCTCTCTGCTAAATCTAAAGCAGTACTATAATCTTGACCTCCAGCAGCTTGAGCAGCTCTAAAAATAGCATTTGCAATTTTTTCTATATTAAAAGCTACTTCTCGACCATCTCTTTTTTTAATTTTCGTTATCACAAAAAAGCCTCCTTGCTAATTGTTTTTTTAACATTTTATGATATCATGACTATTGATGATATTATTAAATAACTACATTTTGTTATTCAATAGTATCAAACAACTATATATTGTGTCAACCATTTTTTAATAGATTAAGGAGTGAGATTTTGAAGGGAATAATTTTTGATATGGATGGTGTTATTATTGACAGCGAACCTATACATCTTAAGCTTGAAAAAGAATTACTAGAGGAAATGGGTGGAAATTACTTAGATGTCAATCATGACAATTTTATTGGTACCACTGATGCTCACATGTGGAGTACTTTTAAGAAACAATTTAACATAAAACTTTCAGTAGAAGAATTAATCAATATAAAAAGAAAAAGGTTTTTAGAAAATCTTGATGAAATCCCTTTAGTAAATAATATTTTAGAATTAATGAAATCCTTCCACAATGAAGGATACAAACTAGGACTAGCTTCTTCTAATAATAAAAATGCTGTAGAATCAGTTAAAGAAAAATATAATTTAACCAAATATATAGATATATTTATGAATGGCGAAGAAGTTTCAAAGGGAAAACCAGATCCTGAAATTTTTTTAACTACTGCAAAGTATATGAATATCAAACCAGAAAATTGTTTAGTTATTGAAGATGCAAGAAATGGTGTTCTTGCAGCAAAATCAGCTGGAATGAAATGTATTGGATTCCAAAATAAAAATTCCGGCACCCAAGATTTATCTGGAGCAGACTTGGTAGTTGATAGTTATGAAGATTTAACTTTAGAAGGTATAAAAAACTTACTTAATAAATATTAGGTAAAAAGTTTTATAATAGGGGTGCCCATGGGAGCAACCCCTTTTTAATCTTAATCTATAAAATAATATTTTGTTGTTTTCCTTCTTCCCATTTAGAAATATTTTCAAAAGTAATATGAGCTCTCCTTATCATAGCTTCTTTTGTAGCAAATCCTATATGAGGTGTAACAACAGTATTAGGTGCATTTAGTAATGGATAATCTTTTGGTAGCGGTGGTTCCATATCAAAGACATCTATTCCTGCCCCAGCAATCTTCCCATCTTTTAAAGCTTGAGCTAAAGCATTATTATCTACTATAGGACCTCTAGCTGTATTTATAAGTAAGGCAGTAGATTTCATTAATTTTATTTTTTCTTTATTTATTAATCCTTCTGTTTCCTTTGTATTAGGTAAGTGAATGGTTACAATATCACTTTCTTTTAACAATTCATCTAAAGTTAGATATTCTACCCCTAATTTTTTAAGTTCATCTTTTTCACTTCTATTATAAGCAAATACATTACAACCAAAAGCTAAACCAACTTCTGCTACTTTAGTTCCAATGGCACCAGTACCTATTACACCTAAACTTTTCCCACTAAGATCAAATTGACTATAACCTACCGCAGTTTGCCCTAGTCTAGTTACTTCATCTAAAGGTACTATATTTCTTAATAAAGAAATCATAAGACCATAAGCTAATTCTGCAACAGAAGATGTACTATAACCAGCAGCATTAGACAGTTTAATACCCTTTTCTTTACACACATCTAGGTCTACATGATCAACACCAGTAAAAGCTACTGAAATCATTTTTAAATTTTCTGCTGCTGAAATAACTTCACCTTTTAAGGGCATATTAGCTATTACTAATATTTCCGCATCCTTAACTCTATCTTTTAAAACTTCAACATCTTCCGTTTTATTTTCATAAATCACCAATTCATGACCCTTGTTTGTAATAGGTTTTGCAATATTTCTGACCTCTTCTTCAGGAAGTCCCAAAGATTCTAACACTACAATTTTCATAATTAATCCCCTTTCTATGAATCTAAATTAATATGACAGTAACCACCTGGGTTCTTTTTTAAATATTTTTGATGGTATTCTTCTGCATCATAAAATACTTTCAATTCTTCCATTTCAGTAACTATTGGCTCATCATACTTCTTTTGCTCTTCCTTAAAAGTCTCTTTAATAATAGAAAAATCTTCTTCATCTATATAGTAAATTCCTGTTCTATATTGATTTCCTATATCTGGCCCTTGTCTATTTACTACTGTTGGATCAATAATATTCCAAAATTTATAAAGCAATTTTTTCAAAGAAATTATATTTTCATCAAATTTTACATAACAAGCTTCGGCATGACCAGTAGTACTAGTACATACTTCTTCATAGGTAGGATTAGGTTTGGTTCCATTGGCATATCCAACTTTTGTTTCTACAACTCCATCTACCCTAGACATATACTCTTCTACACCCCAAAAACATCCTCCTGCTAAAACTATTTCTTTCACAGTTACACCTCCGTTTCTTATGTCATACAATAATTATCCTAATAAATAAATTCTATATATTAGAAACAACTTAATATATTATAGCTATAAAATAATTTTACTATTATCATTAATATTTTCTCTTAATCTTTATTTTATATTACATATTATCTGTTATATTTCTTACCCATTTTTTCGAAATTAATCTAGGTATGCTAATTATAGCTTTCACTACTTCCTCTAAGGTAACTAAAACTAAAACTATATGAACTGGAAATTTAAAAACTTCTTATCTTTCCACATAGTTTTTTCCATTAAATCCCCCATTTCCTAGTAATCATACAACTATAACAACAATTACGATTGTATCATATTATTTACATTTGAAAAAGTCCTCTAAGTTAATAGAGGACTAAATTATACTTTTATTCTTCTTTCAAAATAGCTTCCCTTTTTAACTCTTCTTCCTTTACAGTTTTACCAAATAACCTAATAAATCCTACAAGTATAGCCGTACCTATTAATAGTATTACTATAGGACGAACTGGTAAAAATCCTGCTAATATATAACTAAAACCAGAGACAATTGCTACAGTCATGGCATAAGGCATTTGTGTCTTTACATGGTCTAAATGATCTGCTCCTGAAGCCATAGATGACATTATAGTAGTATCTGATATTGGAGAACAATGATCCCCAAATATAGCACCAGATAATACAGTTCCCAATACGATATTCATCATATGAGGATCTCCTCCCTTTTGTACAAAAGCATAGGCCATTGGAATTGCTAAGGGTATAACTATTGCCATAGTTCCCCAGGCAGTACCTGTTGCAAAAGAAATTAACGCTGATAGGAAAAATGTAATTACAGGTAAAATAGCAAAAGGGATTGTATCTGAAACTTGTCCTACTAAAAACTCAGCCGTTCCCACATCTCCTGTAACATTTCCAAGGGACCAAGCCAATACTAATATCATACAAGCCATTACCATAGATTTTGCACCAGCTACCCAAGAATCCATAGCCTCATCAACAGTAAATATCTTTTGTACCACTCCCATTACCACAGCAACGATACTTGATATAATAGAGGCCCATAATAAAACAATACTGGAGTCTGAATTCCCAAAACAAACTCTTAGCCCTTCCATAGTAAAAGGATTTACAGTTTCTTCAGTTAAAGTATAGCCATTATACCAGAGACCTATAAATGCTATTATAATTAAAGTAAGTATTGGGACAATAGCATTAGATGCTTTTAGCTTAATATCTTTTCTTACTTCCATATCTGTAATTTCGTCACTAGTCATAGGTTTGGCTTCATCAGCATTTAACTTACCTGTTAATCTAGCCCTTTTCTCAGCTTCATACATTGGCCCAAAATCTCTTTCCAACAATATTAATGCTAAAACAAATATTAATGCAAAAATACAATAATAGCTATAAGGAAGAGTCTTTAAAAAAACACCATAATAATTAGCCTCAATACCTAATTGTTGATAAACATTTCTTATTACACCAATTTCATAGCCTACCCAGGTTGAAATCAAAGCAAGTCCTACAACAGGTGCCGCTGTTGAATCAATAATGTAAGAAAACTTCTCCTTAGAAACCTTGGTCTTGTCAGTTAAAGGCCTCATAGTAGGTCCAACAATTAATGTATTAGCATAATCATCAAAAAACACTAGTATTCCAAGTATCCAAGTATAAAGCTGGGCGGTTTTAGGATTTTTAACCTTTTTCCCTAAGGCTTCTGCAACTGCCATAGTTCCACCCATTTTGTTCATTACTCCAACCATTCCACCTATAGCTAATAAAAAGATAATTATAGATGCATTCCACGAATCTGATAAAGAACCTACTAGATAATTATCAAGAGTTCTTAGAAAGCCATAAAATGGATTCCAACCTGCCAACATTGTGGCACCAACAAAAATTCCTAAAAATAGTGAAATTAATACTTGTTTCGTTATAAATGCTAGAACAATAGCTAGTAATGGAGGTAAAATTGATAACCAACCAAAGTCAACAGATGTTTCTCCTTCTGCAAAAACTGGTAAAGAAAATGTTAAAGTTAATAAAAAAACTAAAATCATAATTCTTTTTCTATTCACAATATCCCTCCTTGTAGTTCTTTACATAAGTTTACCATTGTCATTAAGGCTATACAATAAATATTTTCTTACATTTTACATCATATATTTTCTTATTATCTAATCTTTAGACAGTTTAATATTAAATTAGCAATTAAATGTCAAAATTTTCACACTATTGAATGTAAAAAACCATCCATTTCTGGATAGTTTCTATCACTTCTATATTAATCCTGTATATTTTTAAACCCATCACCTAATACTTCATTTACATGATTTACCGTTATAAAAGCATTGCCATCTACATCTTTTATAAAGTTTTTAAGCCGGATGAAATCTTTTCTATCTACTACAGTTACAAGCACTTCTTTTTTGCTATCAGTAAATGCTCCCTTTGCCTCGTATAAAGTAGCTCCTCTTTCTAAGTTAGTAACTATATAATCCTTTATATCATTATTATAATCACTAACTATATTAACCTCTTTATATATATTTAATCCTTCAATGGTTGCATCTACTAAAAATCCATTTATTATTACTCCAAATAAGGAATACATTCCAAGCTCTGGGCCAAAAGCAAAACCAGCCATGAATGTAATAAAAAGGTCCGAAAGTAAAACTCCCTTTCCTAATTCAATACCTAAAAACTTATTTAGTATTTTTGCAATTATATCTGTACCTCCAGTGGAAGCATTTTGATTAAAAACTATTCCCATACCTATAGCAGATATTAGAATACCAAAGAGTAATTGGATTAAAAGATCCCCAGCTATTGGTCCTGTCATAGGAACAACTTTTTCTAACAATAGAACAGAACCTGAAACTCCTAAACTTGCATAAATTGTTTTAACTCCAAAATTTGCTCCAATAAATACAAAGCCGATTATAAATAATAATATATTAATGAGTATCATAAGAGTTCCTACAGACATACTAGGTATAAAATAATGTAGCACAACTGCTATACCATTAGCTCCTCCAACTGCTAAATTATTAGGCATAAGAAAAAAATACATTCCAGCCGCAACCATAATCATACCAATTGTAATCAATAAATATTCCTTAATTTTTTTGTTCATATTTTGCCCCCTTTACATAATAAAAATTACTATATTTGCCTTATTCCAAATAAAATCCTTTTCATTAGCAAAATTAATAATAGATTTACTATAATAAATAATTTCTCAGTTTATAATTATTTATTTTGTAATTATTTATTGTCATAATTCATTATCCCTTATTGTAACTTCAATTATATTTACATCTTTTAACAACAAAAAACTCCTAAACTTTTTTCCCTTAGGAGACACAACAAAACTAATCGATTTTATTCGCAAGTCGATTGTAAAGGCACCCCCTATCCTCCGTAGAGTTTTTGGTGAGTAAGTAAAGGCAGGTCTTCTGACTTTGGGTCATAGGAATTTTAAACCTTCCCGATATTCTCAGTGGTAAATATAAAATTCCTCACCATTACAGCGGCGGGACCGTACAGAATTTTCATCTGCTTCCCTTTTAAAAAAGAAAGTGTTTTCCTATACTTCCTTGTACCTTTACTGAATATTAACTTTTAATCATTAATTAAAGTATATAGTTTTATATGGAAGGAGTCAACAGAAGGTTTTTACCAGAGTTTTCCCTATACTTTATATTTAAAATTTTTAAAATTCTAATTTAAAGTGTTCCCAGCACATATTCCATTTTTTACAATTAATTTTAAAAATATATTGATCTAAAACTTATGAAAATACTTATATCCACTTAATGCAAGTAACACTTGGGAAGGAAGGTAAAATAGCCAGATTAATAGAAAAGATTTGTCTAAAAATGTTTTTAGTAAACTTTGTGATAGATTTACAACCTTTGTTATATTGGCTAACCCTACATTAATATCACATAAAAGAAAGAGTATCATTCCCCAGGCAATCATATGCTTGTTTGGATATGGATATAAATTATTTTTTCTAGCTTTTATAGCTTTTGCCACACTGGTTATTAGTGCCATAGAGTAATAGAATCCTACTACAAACAATAAATCTATCTTTATAATAAAAGTATTGATTATTAAATAACTAGAAAATACTGTCAAAAATATTATCATATAATTCCGTATAGTTACATCTTTCTTTTGAATATCATGTCTTATAGAATAAATAATTTGAACAATACAAAAGGAAAGTACTCCTAAAGTATATTTGTGCTCAATAAGAAAAAAGTAATCAGCAATAACGGTGAAAAATAATCCAATTTGTAGTAGAAATAAATCTCTTTTGCTTAAGGAGTCCTTTCCTGTTAGCAAGGTTATTATAAAACATAATATTATACATATGAACTTTATATTATCTGTGGAAATAAATATAGTTTTGTTAGAACAATCTAGGTATAAAAATAATATATACAATATACCAATTATTAATAGCAAAATTTTGATTATTAAGTTTTTATAATCTTTATTATTCACTAGATTCACCACTTAATTATAATTCTGATTGTAACATTCTGTGTTACCATGCACAGGCCTTAAAAACTATAATTACATGCCAATTCTATTCTTCTCCATTTCTTTAAATATATACAGTTTTTTAAAAGCCATTTCTAAGCTTTTCCTATAATTCTTTAGCTAAGTTTTTAATTGCATCTCCTGTCATACGATAGGTTGTCCATTCATCCATAGCTACTGCTCCTATAGATTTATAAAAATCTATAGATGGTTTATTCCAATCTAATACCCACCATTCTAAACGGCCACAATCCCTTTTTATACATAGATTAGCTAAATAGGCTAAAAGTTTTTTACCAAATCCCTTCCCTCTATATTCAGGCCTCACATATAAATCTTCTAAGTAAATACCCGGTTTCCCAATGAAAGTAGAGAAATTATGGAAAAAAAGAGCAAACCCAACAGGTATATTATTATATTCACCTATAATTACCTCAGCTATTTGCTTGTCAAATAAAGAGCTTTCTAAGGTTTCTTCATCAGCTACTACTTCATTTAATAATTTTTCATATTCTGCTAATTCTTTAATAAAATTAAGAATTAATTTTGTATCTTCTCTTTTAGCAAACCTTATAGCAAAATTGTCCTTCATATTTAACTCTCCTTTGTTCATTATCTAACTACTAATATATACTCTCTACATTATAACAAAAATCCATGGGCCAGAGAAACTATAATGTACGCTATACCCCTTGATACTTTTAACCTAGACTTGCAAATATGATACAATAATACCATGAAAGTTCTTTGATAACTGGGTATATAGGGTTACATAGAGAAATTACAAATGTCCTAAAAATGCGATAACCAAGCTATGGACTTATCCCTTCTATGTGTAAAATATCCAAGGTACAAAAGAAACCGATAATGTCGGCATCTAGGGCAGGTACTGCCCAAAGTCAAGCCTGTGGAGAACACATAAGACCTAGTGTTAGGCTATGTTCTAGGAAGAAGGAAGCCACCACTTCTAGAAGTGGTGGTAGTTCACTGAGTCAGCCAATACCATCCTACTAACTCATTGGAAATACTATACATTATATAAATAATGAATAATCTGGGGACATTGTTAAATAATATGTCTATGAAAAGCTTGAAGTATAGCCTAAATTAAATTATAATTGATAATGATTATTATTTTTAGGGAGGCCTATATTAAAAAATGAAAGATATATATTTAATATCTGATACCCATTTCGGACACTGGTTTGCAGTAAAATTTTTCAATAGACCCTTTAGAAATGTTGCAGAAATGCATAGACAATTAATAGATAATTGGAATAGCAAAGTAGATGAAGGGGATTTAGTATTAATATTAGGAGATTTTTACGGAGGTAGCAGACTTTTTGCAAGGTTCTTATTAAGAAATTTAAATGGTGAAAAAATACTAGTTAAAGGTAATCATGATTTCAAGT
>NFYZ01013031.1_pt1 | contig 25798 bp, 28 predicted proteins | sample 1092561 | NCBI WGS metagenome assembly NFYZ01 (sample SAMN03609887, study PRJNA323583) | gut metagenome | isolation source: feces | host: Rattus norvegicus | place: Malaysia | collected 2013 | reverse complement strand
TAAGGAAAAAGCTATGAAAGTTCAAAGAGCTTTTGTGGCAGCTGGTGAGGCTCGTAAGGAAGTTTACCGTTACATTACAATCACAATTAAGAATGTCGATGAGCATCAAGCCGGTGATTATATCGACGCTATATGTGTCAAGATGACCGAAATGGACGAAGAGTTCAAGGTTGAGTATAAAGCACTTCGTTGTCCTGATTATGATGAAGAGACCAAGAGCTATACTGATACGATTGCATTCAATAAGGTAAAAGGTCAGATTGCAGTTCAGAGGTCTTATGTTGGTAAGCTGATGACCAAAGCAATGGCGGCAATCAAATAAATTGGAGTAAACATACCAAAGTGTTAGTGAGGAACGGGACCGGATGTAATGTCTGGTCTTGTTCTATTTTATTTTGGAGGAAAGGAGTAAACGCAACAATGGCGTCAGAGAAAAGCAAAACTAAACATGCCTGCATTGCAGAAGAATGGCTTGAAGAAGACAATCTGATGCTGTTGGAGTGCTGGGCAAGAGACGGGTATACATATACCGATATTGCAAACAGAATAGGCATTGACCTTAGTACGTTAAGGCGATGGAGGGTACAATATCCTGAGATTGAACATGCTCTTAAGCAAGGACGAGAGATAATCGACTACAAGGTTGAAAATGCTCTTCTTAAATCTGCTTTGGGGTATAAAACAAAAGAAGTAAAAGTAACGACAACAATTCGTTATGGTAAAACGGTAGAGACTGTTAAAGAGGTAACTGATAAGGAGCAAGCTCCAAATGTATCTGCTATTCAGTGCTGGTTATATAATCGACTCCCTGACAAGTGGAAGAAGAATAGAGACCAGTTGATTGAGCTGGATGAAGAAGATACAAAGATTCAGGTAACAGTAACAAGAGCAAGTGCAGGTCAGACGACTAAAGCTCAGCATACTAATGGTGAAGATGAGATAGATGAAAAGTGGCAGGATGAAGTAAATCAGAGTATTGAAATTCGCAGTGCTACAGAGGAAGAGCGTGCTGAAGCAGCTAAGCGAAAAGCTCAAAACGCAGCTCAGAATGACTCAAACCGAGCAACTAAAGTGGAAACCGAGAGCTCTGATGAAGATTTGGACTACTGGCCAGATGATTGGGAAGATGAAGAGGAGGACTAAACTATGAAGGTGACTAAAGCTGTAAGTCCTGCTTTTGAAGACTTCCTTTTTGACTGGGACTATGAACGATACTTGCTTATTGGTGGATATGGTTCTGGTAAGTCGTATCACATTGCTTTCAAGATAATCTTAAAGCTACTTGAGGAAAAGCGTAAAGCTCTGGTTATCAGAGAGGTATATGATACAATCCAGGAAAGCTGCTATGATTTGATTTGTGAGATACTTGATGATATGGGTTTATTGACTACCGACCCCAAAGAGTTCAAACAAAGAATGAATCGAGTGTTGGCATTAAAAAGTCCACTAAGGTTCAAGTTCAAGAATGGCAGCCAGATAATTTTCAAAGGAATGGACAAGCCTGAAAAGGTAAAGTCAATCAATGGTGTGTCTATTGTCTGGTTGGAGGAGTGCTCAGAGATTAAGTATGAAGGATATAAGGAATTGCTTGGTCGTATTCGTACACCAAATGTAAGCATGCACTTTATTCTTAGCTGTAACCCGATAGGAAGAGACAATTGGGTATATAGGCATTTCTTTGTAAGACTGGATGATGAAGGCCAGGAAGATGTGATGGTGGATGAAAACAAGTTCTATGAAAAGCGAGTTCTCATTCATGATGGTACATACTTCCACCACAGCACACCAGATGATAATCCTTGGTTGCCATGGCAGTATATGAAACGTTTGGATGACCTTAAGAACTATGACTATCCATTATATATGGTAGCTCGATGGGGAAGGTTTGGTGCAACTGGTACGAGGGTGCTTCCTCAATTTATGGTGGCAACGAATCCTAAAAGATTTAGAGAGGATATTGCTAAGCTTGGTCCTGAGAATCAGTACTTTGGATTTGACTTTGGTTTTGAGGAGTCTTTCAATGCTGTGGTATCAATGAGTGTGGATGTAAAGCGAAGCATACTCTATATCTGGGATGAGATATACATGAATCATGTAACTGACGATGTGTTTGCTAATCAGCCAGAGATGCAGCAATTACGTAAGCGAATGAATGACCTCAATAATGCTGGTTACAATAAGATGATTGTGGCAGATAATGAGGACCCTAAAGCGATTACGTATTACAGGCAGAATGGATTCAAGATTAGAGCATGTCGAAACAAGTTTGCTGGTTCACGTTTATCAAATACAAGAAAAGTAAAACGATTCAGGAGAATCATTGTCAGTCCTAAATGCAAGAATGTAATACGTGAGCTTAAGGACTTGACATACAAGAAAGATGCTAAAGGCAATGTAGTCTACGACCAGTTTAACATTGACCCTCATAGCTTTAGTGCAATTTGGTATGCGCTTGATACTGTGACTGTGGCTGATGTTAAAGACAAGGACTTCAATAGCCGAGCAAGTTAAAGCTCATAATTCTATGAAAGGAGGAAATGCGAGATGTTTAAGAACAATGTTTTCAAGCCGGATGTAAATACTGCCAAGTGGTTTAAAGCTGCTGGTATTCGTGCTCTTAAGACTGTTGCTCAGACTGCTATTGCTACTATTGGTGCTTCTGTTACCATGGGCGAAGTAAACTGGATGATGGTTGGTAGTGCGAGTTTGCTTGCCGGCGTGGTGAGTGTTTTGACCAGTATTGCTGGTATTCCTGAGGTTGAAGCAGAGGAAGGTGAATAACGTGTCAAAACGAGGTATAGACATTTCGACCTGGCAAGGTAACGTTGACTTCAATAAAGTGAAAGCTGATGGAATTCAGTTTTGTATCTTTAGAGAAGGATATAGATGCGCAATTGACGGTCAGTTTAAGAACTATGTAAAGGGAGCTAAGGCCGCAGGCATTCCTATTCTTGGTGTTTATCATTTCATCTATATTGATGGAGCGACACCCAGGCAGAATGCGGAAGCTTGTATGGCCAATATGAAAGCTGTTGGTCTGGACCCAACTAATACTTGGATTTTTTCAGACCTGGAATATGACACCTGGACTAAAGCCGGTGTTAAGGTTACAAAAGCATTGTGTACTCAGTACACTAAAGAGTTCCTTGATACATGTAAAGCTGCTGGCTGCAAGAAACTTGGCATTTACTCGAATCTGGACTATTATAAGAATTATTACGATTGGAATCAGCTTTTTGAGTATCGTAAGAATCTTTGGTTGGCCGATTATTCTGGAGCGCCTGATGTTGAATGTAAAGTTCAGCAGACCGGTAGCACTGGTAAGGTAAATGGTATCAGTGGCAATGTAGATATGGACACTCTTTATGATGAGAGCATGTTAAGCGATGGAGGAAAGGAGGATGCTAAAGTGGGAGTAACTGCACAGGATGTTTTGAATGTGATGCGTAGTTGGGTTGGTTACAACGAAGTCAATAAGAAATATCTTGAGATTTTGAATATATACAATAGCCATAAACCTTTGGCCAGAGGATATGCAATCAAACCTTCTGATGAATGGTGTGATGCATGTGTATCTGCAGCAGCTATTAAAGCAGGAGCTGTGGATTTGATTGGTACTGAAGTCGGTGTTGAAAAGCATGTGGCTATTTTCAAGCGAAAAGGAATCTGGATTGAAGATGGTACAATTACACCTCAGCCCGGTGATGTAATTGTTTTCAACTGGGACGATAACACTCAGCCAAATGATGGAAATTCTGACCATATTGGTTATGTGGAAAGTGTATCTAGTGGAAAGATTACAACGCTTGAAGGAAACATGGGCGAGAAGGTAGGAAGGCGTACTATTCCTGTTGGATATGGCTACATCAGAGGATTTGCAAGACCTAAGTATGCAGCATCTTCTGGTGGGAATATTCCTTCTAATCCGACCAAGTCTATTGATGAGCTTGCCAAAGAGGTTATCAATGGTCTGTGGGGAAATGGAGACGAACGCAAGCAGAGGTTGACTGCCGCAGGATATAGCTATTCGGCTGTGCAGAACAAAGTCAATGAAATGCTGAGTGGCAGTAAGCCGACTACTCCTCAAAAATCTATCGATGAGTTGGCAAAGGAAGTTTTGGCTGGCAAGTGGGGCAATGGCAATGACCGTAAAAATGCTCTCACAAATGCTGGTTATAATTATTCTGCAGTGCAGGCAAGAGTGAATGAGCTGGTTAAAGGCTCAAGCGAATCAAAGGCCGAATATTATACGGTTAAGAGTGGTGATACTCTTTCCGGTATTGCTAAGAAGTATGGTACTACGTATCAGAAACTTGCGCAGATGAATGGTATTAAAAATCCGAATATCATTTATGCCGGTCAGAAGATTCGTGTAAAATAAGGAGGTAATGGAAGATGGCAAGCGAAGAGGCTAAAGTCATTAAGGAAGAAAATAGTACTGAGGTCTTGACAGCTTTCAACCGTATTCCGTATGCCTTGATAAATGCAGAGGTGAGTGGTGCAGCTAAGGACACTTTGGATGAGCTCACTCAAATCTGTCAGTACTACAAGGTGTATAAGAAAGGTGCAAGCTTTACGGTAGAGGGAACTAATGGTGACTATATACCGGCCAAGCTCAAGTATAAGATGGCAGCTTCGCTCATAAACAAAGAGGCGAGGTTCCTCTTCGCTGAGCCACCTGACATTACGGTTGAACCTAAGGGAGACCTTGGCAAAGTTTCGCAGGAAGCGAAAGATGCTTTGACTGTGTTAAACGATTTGGTCAAGACAATTCTTGATGAAAACAAGTTTGAGGAAGCGCTCATTAAGGGTGCAAAGGATTGTTTCATTGGTAAGCGAATTGCCGGCTTGGTAAACTTCAATGAGGAAGACGGAGTGACGGTTACATTCTTGCCAAGTACGCAGTTTATCTACGAGACAAGAATCGGTAACAATAACATCATCACAAAGTTCGTTGCATTTATTATCGTAAAGGACAGTATCACATTGAGTGAGAAACGAATCTTCAAAAAGAAGTTTGTACTTGAGGATGATGGTAAAGTTTGGCTTGAGGAAGTTCTTTATGATGGTGCCGGCGGTGAGATTGAGGTTGTTACTGAATATCAGGAAACGTTGATGCCGATGATTCCGGTAAGCATCTTTATCAATGATGGTTTAACCAGCGAGAATGATGGTGAATCTGAAATTGATTTGCTGAAGGATTATGAAGAGTGGTATTCCAAGCTGTCTAATGCGGATATCGATGCTGAGAGAAAGAGCATGAATCCGACTAAGTACACAGTTGATATGGAGTCCAATTCTACTAAGAATCTTTCTACAGCAGCTGGTGCTTTCTGGGATTTGGGTTCAGACCAGAACCTTGACAAGCCTGCTCCTCAGGTTGGTTTGTTGGAGCCTGGTATGAATTACAGCGATGCGCTTAAGACAAGCTTGGACCGTATCAAAACAGTTGGTTATGAGCAGATTGATATGCCCAACATTACATTGGAATCTATGCAGGGTGCAATTACCAGTGGTAAGTCTTTGAAAGCTATCTACTGGCCTTTAATCGTACGATGCAAAGAGAAGATGAAGATGTGGGGGCCTCAGCTCAGAAACTTAGTGGACATCATCATTCAAGGTGCGATGGTTTATCCGAATTGTGTAAAGCGATATACGGATGATACGATTGTACCGGTGGCATACGAGATTACGGTTACTCAGAATACACCGCTTCCTGAGGATGAGATTGAGGAAAGGAATATGGACCTTGCCGAGGTTGAATCTAAGACTATGAGTCGTAAGGCTTACATGAAGAAGTGGCGTAACTTGACTGACGATGAGGTTCAGGAAGAACTTGAGCAAATTGCATTGGAACGCCAGATGATTGAGGATAGTTCATTTGCCTCCGGCGAAAATACACAGCCATATCCTGGTGGTACAGGAACAGAGGATGTAATGGATGATGATTCGGGTATTCCCGAGAGTTAACAGGATAACCCCCAGATTGATTTGTTTGATAAAGGTAAGGATTTATATACTTAAATAATTCGAATCAATCTGGGGACATTCTGGATAATCAGAAAGGAGGAGCCGTAATGGCTAAAGGAGTTGGAAATCCCTTAATCTTTAAGGATAGCGAAGCAGCAAAATTGGCTATTATGAATTCTCAGAAAAAAGAGATTGCTGCTCTATATGAAAGTTGGGCAGATGAGATTGGTGAGAGGGCGAAATACTACTCTCACAAATCCACTGCAAGTGCTCCGCTGAGCGAAAGATATTACAGAGAATTGCAGAAGCAATTGAGAGAAACAAGTCAACAGGTATCAAATGAGGTGTATGGCATCATTAAGAATAATACGTACACAGTCGCTGACGCAGTGGTTGCCGATAATGTAAAGTGGCTTGAGCAATTTGGTTTTAGTGCCAAAGGTCTAAATGCAGCTTTCAGTTATGTTCCTGATTCTGTGGTAAGGAATTTGTTTACCGGTCAGATTTACGACAGTGGTTGGAGTTTAAGCTCCCGAATTTGGAGTGATAATGAAAGCACCCTCAAAGAAATCTATAAGGTAATGGCTGGAGGGCTGGCTCAGCAAAAGCCAATTTATGAGATTGCAAAGGACCTTGAAAAGTATGTAAGACCAAGTGCAGCTAAGCCTTGGAATCTGGTTGCGTCAGATGGAAGAAAAATCTATCCAAAGCAGATTGATTACAATGCCCAGAGACTGGCAAGGACTTTGGTTCAGCATGGCTATCAGCAAAGCTTTGTTGCTACCACTCAGAAAAATCCGTTCATCACCGAATATATTTGGAGGAGTAATGGTAGCCGAGTTTGCGATTTATGTAAAGCTCGTGATGGTCAACATTATAAGAAGAATGAATTGCCTTTGGACCACCCGAATGGAATGTGTACCATGGAGCCTGCTGTGGCAGAGGATATGATTGACCAGCTTGCCGATTGGTTTAATAGTCCTGATGGTACATTTCCTGAGATTGATGAGTTTGCTGGTAATTTTGGCTATCAGGTAAGTAAGACTGGAACTGTTAAAGACTTCCTTGATAAGTATGGTACATCGACAAAGAGTCCGAATGCATGGTTTAATAGCCTGACCCCCGTACAAAAAGCTGAAGCAAAAGCTCTTAAGGATGAATCTGGTCTTACTTGGAATCAGTGGTATGAAAAGAATATTTATGTCGGTGATGGAAGCAATCTTGGTAAGAAAGCAAAAGCCAAAGTATTCAGCTCTGCTCAGGATAAATATCTTAGTCCTTATGGGTTTAGTCCATCTAATATGCCTAAGACTTTTGATGATTGGTCTCATAAAATTAGCTATGAGCAGGCAAGTGAGATTCTTAAATCTATGGGCACGAGCTGGAGTGACCCGCATCCATATCAGCAGTTGATGAAATTCTACAATCAGCATTTGACTGACAAGAACTTCGTTATGAAGACTGCAACAACTACCAAGAAGGTTGCAAGTACTACAAAGACTGTTGGTGCTCAGTTTGATTCTGCTGCTTGGCGTCAAGCCATTCGAAATAATAACCTTAGAGAAATGGAATCTTGGTGTGATGATTGGCTTAGAGCAATATCTTCTGCAGAACGAAATGGTGTAGAGGTTTATACTGGTTCTGCCTACATCGATATGAATAAGTATCTTAGAGGCCAAAGGTCTACTACAAGTTATGCTGAAGAAATTAAGCAAGCCACAGCAGCTCTTAAGAAAGCAAGTCTTCCTGAGGAAGTAATAGTTAGGCGTGGTTCTGATTATAATATGCTTAGAGAGCTTGGTGTTGATATTTCAGAAGCAAACAAGGACAAACTGATTGGTGCCATTGTTACTGACAAAGGATTCATGTCAACGAGTCCTGCTTCTGGTGGTGGCTTTAGTGGAGACATTGAATATGTTGTAAAGGTTCCAAAAGGAAGCCAGGCAATGTATGTTGATACTATATCACGACATCATGGTGAGGAAGAGCTTCTTATAAATAGAGGAGGCAAATACATTATCGAGGATGTTGAGTTTGATAGTTATGATGATGTGAAGAAAATCTACATGACTTTGAAAAACTTAAAAGGTCCGAAATAAATTTGCAAAAGCCTATGTACAAATCAATCGTAACGTGGTATAATATCTACAGAAGTAAAAGGAGGTGCTACTATGGCAGCAAATAAAAATTTAAGTGCTATTGATGAGAAGTTCCAGAAAGATAAGCTAAGCTTTGGTTTGGTAACAAATGATGACCTGGTTTGTAAGGATTGCAGAAATCGTTTCAAAGACGAAGGAATGCCTTGCAACACATCTAAGTGTGCCAAGTATGAAGTAAAGCCTGACGAAGTCCTTGATGGAGGTGAGTGTATTGAATACGATAAAGAATAAGATTGCAGGTGCAATATACGGATTTGCTATTGGTGATGCAATGGGTGCCACAACAGAATTCATGACACATGAACAAATCAGGAAAGTTTATGGTAAGGTTACTAATATTATTGGCGGAGGTTGGCTAAGACTTTCTGCTGGTGAAGTGACTGATGATACTCAGATGAGCATGTGCATTATGAAGGCAATTATGGAAAGTACACCATACGGATTCACAAGATTTGTGGCAGATGAATTTGTGAAGTGGTTTCATTCAGGACCAAAGGATGTAGGCGGTCAATGTGCTAAAGGAATTTCTTACTATATCAATACAGGTCAGTTTATTGACTATGATGCAGAGGCAAAAGGCAACGGAAGTTTAATGAGAGCTATGCCGTGTGCTATTATGTGTAGTCATGACTTTGATTTGTTGAACGAGGCTCAAGGAAGGATTACTCATAATAATCCTGAATGTTCCCAGGTGATTCTGGAATACTCCAGATTGATTCAGAATTATCTAAATGGTATTTTATATACCGGACCTAAAAAGTCACTTCTGGAACCTTCTGGTTATCTCTGGAATACATTCAATAATTCTGTATATTGGTCATGCAAAGATAGCTTTAAGGAAGCAATTCTTGGAGCTGTAAATCATGGTGGTGATGCGGATACTATTGCAGCTATTACAGGTAGTTTAGCAGGAGCTAAGTTTGGTTATGATGAAATCCCAAAGGAATGGATTTGCCAGTTAAATCCTGAGGTAAAAATATTCCTAAATAATTTCATAAATTTTGCATTTACCTATGTACAAAAGGAAAATCTTGTGGTATAATATTATATGGTGGTTAGGAGGCCAAATAAATGGAAAACAACAAAATGATGTTGATGGTGGAATGTGAAGATTGCCACCACAAGTTTGGAGTTGGCCAGGAGGCTGCACCAAATGACATTCAGCATAAGCGAAAATATGAGGTAAATGGGCAATCAATATATCTCACGTATTACGACTGCCCTAAGTGTGGTAGGCGCCATTTTGTTCAGATTGATAGCGATTATACGCTTGACATGCTGAAGAATGTTACAAAGCAGTTTGCTAAACTTTCTGTTATGAAAAGGCAGGGAAAACATATTCCGCAAAAGCAATCGGATAAATTCAAGAGAGCTCGACAGCACCTGGCTGAAAGCAGGACAAATCTTATGAAGAAATATACCGGAGTTTCGGTGCACGACGAGGCTACGGATTCTGATTTTATGCTGAGGTTTTCGGTATGAGTGAGAATCAGAAAACAATAGTGTGCGATGAATGTGGTTATGAGTTTCCTCTTGAATCCGTAAATATACAGGAACAATCTGTAAAATGTGAGAATGAACAGCTATCATTGATGTTCTTTACGTGTCCAAAGTGTAATAAGATTTACCGTGTGTTGCTGAAAGATGCGCGTTACGAAGAACTTAGAGTGGACCTTGAGAAAACAAAAAGGAGAATACGAAGAAATCATGGTAGCAATAATGTAGAGTTTGCGAGGACGCTAAACAATATGGTGTTTAAGAAAGTTGAAAGGCTGGAAAATCACTGTAAGAAACTATTGGCGAAGTACAATGGGACGTTCACCTTTGTAGCGTCTGAAAACAACTCGAAGGAAATCAAATATCTACCATGAGTATCATGGAGCTTGAAAGGAGAAAATTCACAATGGCTGAAGAAAAGAAAGACAACCTCACTGAAGAGGAAATTGAAGAGAACGAGGATGTTGAAGACCAGACTGATGAAGGTTCTGGAGAGTCCGGTAAAGATAATAAATCCAGTGGTGATAAGGGTTCCAATAAGGGTGGAAAGTCTGAGAAGACTTTTACTCAGGACCAGGTAAATCGTATGATGACTCGTGAGAAGAATCAGGGTCGTAATGCTGTTTATAAGGAGCTGGGTATTGACCCGAAGGACACCAAAACTGTTGCGCAGTTTAAGGCATTCATTGAATCTCAGAAAACTGAGGAACAGAAAGCTGCTGAAAAGGAATCTGCGGACAAAGCAAAGCAGGCTGAGAGTGAGCATCGTGTAGCTGTGGCCGAAGCCAAGGCTGAAGCTATGATGATGGGTGTAAAGCCTCAATATGTCGAGGATGCTGTAACTTTGGTTTTGGCAAAGCTCGGCGAAGACACTGATGTTAAGACACTTCTTGGTGAGCTTAAGACAAAGTACCCTATCTGGTTCGGTGAATCCGATGATGAAGATGATAAGGGTGCTAAGGGTAAGACTGGTCAGAAGGGAACTGGCTCTTCTGTCAAACAGGCTGAAAAGGGTGGCAAAAAGGGTGAGGCTGAAAAAGGTCTCGGAGCTCGTCTTGCTGCTCAGCGTAAATCTGGTGCCAAAAAGTCCAGTTACTGGGGTGCCAACAAATAACTTTTAGGAGGTAAAACGATATGCTTAATCGTAGTGGTATTACGAAAGACACGTATGGTGCACCTAAGCAGATTCTTGCGAATGTTGAGTTGCAGGCTTCTGTTGGTTGTATCGTACCGCAGTCTCTTGGCGTTACCGTTGGTACGAAGAAGATTGCCAAAGCTGGCACTCCTATCAACGTAAACCTTGAGAATCTGAATGCTGTTGCTACTAAGCCGGCTGCAGCTGGTGAAGGTACTACTGCTGTTGCTATGAATGCCGTCCTTCTTCATGATGTAGATGTGACTTCTGGCAATGCGAATGGTACCGCACTTATTTTTGGTTTTGTAAATCTCAACCGCCTGGATTCCGATGTGGTAACTGCAATTACTGCAGCTAAGGCATTTGGTACTCCGACGACTCAGTTGACCTTCATGAAGGCCTAAGAAAAGGAGGAACGAGAAAATGACAATTTTCGATTTGATGCAGAGCACTGAGCTTACTGCATATTGGGAAGAGTTGACTCAGGATGAGGCTCCTTATCCTTGTGAAGAGCTGTTCCCGGATGATAAGAAACGTGGCATTTCCCTCAAGTGGATTAAGGGTTCCAGGGGTCTCCCTGTTGTCCTTAAGACTTCTGCTTTTGACGTGTTCGCTATTCCTCGTGCACGTGTTGGCTTTGAAAAGCTGACTGCAGAAATGCCATACTTTAAGGAATCTACCTACATCGATGAGGAGCTTCGTCAGGAGCTTAACCTTGTTCTTGAGACCGGCAATCAGGCTTACATTGATTCCGTCATGAATAAGATTTTCGATGATGAGACTCGCTTGCTTCGTGGTGCCCGTGCATCTCGTGAGCGTATGCGTATGATGGCATTGACTACCGGTGTGGTGTCTATGGCTGCTAACGGTCAGGCTTTCACGTTTGACTATGGTGTGCCTACTGACCACAAGGGCAACGCTTCTGTTTCCTGGTCTGATACCGTAAACTCTGACCCGATTGAGGACATTCGTGTTGCTAAGGAAACTATCCTTGATGATACTGGTGCCGTTATCACTCGTGCCATGTGCGATGGTAAGACCTGGCGTAACATTCGCAACAATGAGAAGATTAAGAAGGCTATCTTCGTGCTGACCAGCGGCGCCGGTGCTATCTCTGATGCCAAGCTTCGTCAGTATATCATGGATGAGCTGGAAATTGAAGTTGTTGTGAATGACAAGCGTTACAAGGACGAGAATGAGACTACGGCCAAGTTCATGCCTGAGAATACGTTTGTTATGTTCCCGGATGGTGACCTTGGTAAGACCTGGTTCGGTACTACTCCGGCCGAGTCCGACCTTATGACTGGTTCTGTGGCTAATGTGTCTATTACGGATACTGGTGTTGCAGTTACTACTGTTCAGAAGGCTGACCCGGTTCAGGTTGAGACAATCGTTTCCATGATTTGTCTGCCTTCTTTCGAAGCCGCTGACCAGGTGTACATTCTGGACACCACGAAGGCTAATGGCTAAGGAAGGAGGAAATTAAAATGGTGAAGATTACCAATGGTGTAAATGTTTACGAAGTGACTCGTGGTGCCTTTGACGGAATCTTTTCCCGTCAGGGGTATACCATTGTTGACGAAGCTGCTGAGAAGAAGGCGGCTGCGGAAACACCTCAGGAACCTGAGAAAACCGAGGATGAGCTGTTCTTGGATGAAGTTCAGGAGAAGCCTATCTCTCAGTGGAACAAGGAAGAGGTTAAGCGTTTCGCTGCTTTGAAAAACATCGACATTTCTGGTACTAAGAATGCCGGTGAGGCTAAGAACATCATTAAAGAGTTTCTTGGTGCAGCTGACAACGTTGAGTAAGGAGTGTGCCCATGACGGATATTGAAAGAATCAAGCGAGAGGTACGAGAGAATCAGTCACCTTATTTTGAGGAAGATGATTTTCAGTATTATCTTGATAAGAACAATGGTGATGTGAATGCAACTATCTATGAGATGCTTATCATTAAGTCTGAAGATTCAACAATTTCCGTCAGCGGTTTATCCACGCAGGACACTTCAGCTTATTTTAAGCGTCTTGCCTCGAGATATAAGCCTTTCAACTCAGGCAATCTGATTGGAGGTTAGGCTTATGGTGAACAAAGATTTTGAGGCATATAAATTGAAAAGAGAGCTAAAAAGAAGTGGTATCGATTACGAGTTTAAGAGGAAAGGTATGAATGAGTTTGGTGAGCCGTCTGATGAGCTTGTTCCGATTGGTGTGATTCGAGGGTTATATCATGAGGAAAATAGTAACATTCAGATTACGACTGGTGACACCACAAGAATTCGTACAAAGAAGATTCCCATGATTCTTTGCTTGTATGAAGATACCACTTCTTTAGGTTCTGATAATGAGCCAGTTCTTGATGAAAAAGAGATTGGTTTGAAAATAGACGACCAGGTGGTTATCAATGGTAAGACTTTCAAGGTGACAGGAATCGTTAACATTCAGGAATGGAGTATTATTGGTGATATTTCTCTGGAGGTGATTGACGATGGCCTTCACGATTGATTACCAGTCCAGTACTTTGAATAAGGGTCTGGATAAAATGTCGATGAAGCTTGGAGCTGCGGTATTGATGTACTCGGCTACGAAAGCTTCTGAACTGCAAGCTAAGATGAAGCTGAATAGGCCATGGACTGATAGAACGGGAATGGCAAAAGCTACCTTAAGTGCTAAAGTTTCACAGCCTTCAAAAGAGATTGTGAGAATAACATTGGCGCATGGAGTCCAATACGGTATTTGGCTGGAATTAGCTCATGAGAAAAATTATGCGATTATTGCACCAACTGTCAGAGAGGAAGGTCCAAGAATCGTAGAGGACTTGGATAACTTGATGAGTAAGTTGAAGCTGTGAGGTGATTGCATGATTGATACAAGTACATTTGAGTATAAGGATTCAAGGTGGCAAGATATTTTTGCACATCTTAAGAAGTCCGGTTTTGATGTTTATTCGCCGGGAATGAAAGCTGGCGAGTGTACTTCACCCTATATTGTGGTGAAGAATGACGGTTCCTCAAAACATGCATCTTTTAGCACTGATACTGATTTTTATGCAGTAATGTGCTACGTCCCGAGGGATGCATATAGTAAGCTTGAACCGATGATTCAATCGGTTAAGAAAGCAATGAAAGAATTGGAGCCGATGTTGTTTCCATACGGGACGCAATCTCCAAGCTATTATGATGATACCTATAAGGCTCACATGATTAGCATTGAGTATAAAAACTACAAGAAACTTTAAGGAGGTAAAGACAATGGCAAATCCTAAGAAATCTAAAGCCGAGATTGCTACCATTGATGTATGTCTGGTAACAATTGAAACTGAAGACGGTGAATTCGGTTTTGATACTGCCAACAAGATTGAAGTCGAGCCTCAGATTGAAGAAGAGGATGCTGTTAAGCTCGTTGTTAAGGGTATTCTTCGCGCACAGAAACCAAAGACAAGTACCCTTACTGGTAATGAGATTACCTTGACAGATAACGTTTTCAATCCTGAGCTTGTACTTGTTCTTCAGGGTGGTACGATTCAGTATGATACCACTGACACAAAGAAGATTATTGGCTATACTCCACCTGTTGCGGGTTCTGCCGATAAAGGCGATGTTTTTAAGCTGAATGCATATTCTGCTCAGTATGATGCATCTGGTCAGATTATTCAGTATGAAAAAATCACATATCCGAACTGTCAGGGCGTTCCTGTGGCGTTTGGTTCTGAAGATGGTGCTTTCCGCGCACCTGAGTACACTATCAACAGTGCTCCTAAGACTGGTGAAGCTCCGTACGTAATTTCTTACGTTGAATCTCTGCCTGTTCTTCAGGAAGCATAGTAACTAACTTGAGAAAGGAAATTGAGAATCGTGGAAAATAACATAAATATGAATGGTGTGAGTGGTTTTACTCCTATGGGAGGTCAGCAGTTTCAGCAGCCGCAGGTTACTCCTGTGAATTGTGACACTGCAATGAATATTACGTCTCTGGCAGACCTGCAGTCTTATGCTGCCGGTACTGTTGTTCGATTCCCGGATTTTGCAGAGGGCCAGCCTTTTGTTGCTCGTGTTCGTAGACCGAGTATGCTGGTTCTTGCCAAACAGGGGAAGATTCCAAATACGTTGCTGACTGCAGCTGGTGAGCTGTTTACAAAAGGTGGCGGCGGAATGGATACGGATAATGAAAATATGCTTGGGGAGATATATGGCATTTGTGAAGTCATTGCTAAGGCTTGTTTGATTCAGCCTACGTATGATGACATTATCAATGCTGGTGTGGAGCTTTCTGATGACCAGATTATGGCCATCTTTAATTACACCCAGAATGGGGTGAAAGCTCTCGAATCCTTTCGTAAAGAGTAAGAAGATTCTAAACGTGCTGGGTCTGGCAAATGTCTATAAGGTTAGGCCCAGCACGTTATTAGATTTAGTTGACCCTTACACCGCTTATTGTTTCGACGAAGCGTGTGCTTACATCACTAAGCAGATTGAAAGTGGAGAAGAGCCTCAGTTCAAATTGAGATTCAAATCTTTTAAGGAGATGTATGAGCACTATAAGTAAGGGAGGTGAGAGCATTGGCTGTTGATGTTGGTTCTGCTGTAGGTTATCTCGACCTTGACATTGCTGGCTTTCTAAATGGTTTAAGGACTGCAAATGAGAAAGCTAGTCATCAAACTCAGAGTATGTCTTCCAAAATTGGAAGCGCAATGACAACGATGGGGAATAAGCTTACTTCGGTGGGAAAAACTCTTACCGCCGGAGTTACTGCTCCCCTGGTTACTGCTGGTACTGCAGCATTTAAGTTCTCATCTGATTTTGAAACGGCAGTTGCGAAAGTAAGTACAATCGCCGACCCGACAAAGAAATCAATTGAGAGTATAAAAGAAGAGATTGTTGACTTGTCGAATCAGACAGGTATGGCAGCTTCTGATTTAGCAGAGGCAACATATCAAGCAATCTCTGCAGGTGTTGATACATCAAGTTCAGTTGAGTTTGTCGCTAATGCTTCTAAACTTGCGACGGCCGGCTTTACAGATACAGCGACGGCAGTTGATACATTGACAACAGTCATAAATGCATACGGCTTGGAAGCTAAAGATGCGTCTCATATTTCTGATGTATTGATTAGTACGCAGAATAAAGGTAAGACGACAGTGAACGAGCTAGGTGCTTCGATGGGTAAGATTATTCCTACAGCCAACTCGATGAATGTATCGATTGAGGAATTAGGAACAGCTTATTCATATTTGACTGCAGGTGGTATTGCTACAGCTGATTCCACTACATATCTAAGTGGTATGTTTAATGAGCTTGGTAAAGGTGGTACAAAAGTATCTGATATTCTAAAGGACAGAACGGGAAAGAGTTTCCAAGAGTTGATGGCTAGTGGAACGTCCCTCAGAGAAGTGCTCGACATTTTAAGTCAAGAAGCTGAAGATACAGGCTTAGGCTTTAATGATTTGTGGAGCAGCCAGGAAGCTGGTAGGGCAGCGACTGCTTTGCTTAATACATCGACTGATGAGTATAATACAACTCTTAAAGATTTTCAAAGTACTGTTGGTGATACAGACGAAGCTTATGCTAAAATGTCTGACACGACAGAGTTCAAGCTGAATGTGGCGATACAAAACGGTAAAAATGCGTTGATACAGCTTGGCGATACTATCAAAGAAATGTTACTTCCTTTTATTGAAAAAGGGGTTGCAATGCTCCAAAAATTGAATGACTGGTTGGCAAGTCTTAGCAAGGAAGAAAAGGAGCAAATTGTAAAGATTGCTGCGATTGTTGCGGCACTTGGTCCGACATTGATGATTGTCGGTAAAGTTACTTCCACTGTTGCTGGTTTGACAACTACATTCGGAAATCTTAAAGACGTGATTCATACAGTTAAAGGGGGTTTGGTTGCTGTAAAGGGAGCTCTTGCTGGAATAAGCGCGCCAGTGATTGCCGTAGTAGCAGTTATTGGTACGTTGGTTGCAGCATTTGCTACTTTGTGGAAAACAAATGAAGAGTTTCGAAATAAAATAATCGCAATCTGGAATCAGATTAAGGGAACGTTTGATAAGCTTTGCCAGGGAATTGTTGATAGGCTGAATAAGCTTGGATTTGATTTTGAAAATATTGGTGAAGCTTTGAAAGCAATTTGGAAAGGTTTCTGTGATTTTCTCGCGCCTATATTTGAAGGAGTTTTTCAGAATATTGCAAATACGTTTGATACAATCGTAAATGTGATTCTCGGTATTTTGGACTTCTTTATTGCAATCTTTACAGGAGACTGGGAAGGTGCCTGGGATGCGATTAAGGGAATCTTTGAGTCCATTTGGAATGGAATAGTTGCATGGTTCCAGAATATCGGTAACACATTGCTTGGTATTTTGGATGCGATTTGTGGTTGGTTTGGTACAACTTGGGATAACACATGGAATAGTATTAAGCAGTTCTTTGTGGATATTTGGAATAGTATCGTTTCGTTCTTTACGAACATTATTGATACAATTAAAACGAGTGTATCGAATTTTGTCACAACTATCATAAACTTCTTTGCTCAGTTGCCTACGAATATCACAAATTTCATAACAAATGCTTGGAATAGTGTTGTGACTTGGGCGACTAATATGGTTAACAAAGCAAGGGAGATGGGACAAAATTTCCTAAATGCAGTTGTTGAGTTTTTTACGGATTTGCCGTATAAGATTGGGCATTTTATCGGTAGTGCTTTGACTAATGTTGCACTTTGGGTTGTGAACATGGTCAATAAAGCACGAGAGATGGGGCAGAATTTCATCAACAATGTTGTGGCATTCTTTACTCAGCTGCCTGGTAAGATTCTCCAATTTATTACGAGTGCATGGAATAATGTAACTCAGTGGGCTACAAATATGGTGAATAAGGCTCGTGAAATGGGCACGAATTTCATTAACAATGTTGTAAGCTTTTTCACGCAGTTACCAGGAAAGATTCAGCAGTTTATTTCAAGTGCCCTAAACAACGTTACAACTTGGGTGTCGAATATGGCTTCAAAAGCAAGAGAGGCTGGCTCCCAGTTTATCAATAACGTAGTAAGTTTTATACAGCAGCTACCTGGTAAAATTAAGCAATTCCTTGATAGTGCAATCAACAATCTGAGGACTTGGGTTACTCAGATGGGTCAGAAAGGTAAAGAAGCTGTTCAATCACTTATCAATAATGTTATATCTGCTGCATCCGGCATCGCAAGTAAAGTGATGTCAATTGGTAGTGACATTGTGAGTGGTGTTTGGAATGGCATTAAAAATGCAGCAAGCTGGTTTACAAACCAAGTTAAAGGTTTCTTCTCTGGTATCGTTGATGGTGTGAAAGATGCTCTTGGTATTGGTTCACCGTCTAAAGTATTCAGAGATGAGATTGGTAAATGGTTGCCACCTGGTGTTGCTCAAGGTTTCAAAGCTGCATTGCCTGCTGCAATGAATTCGATGGAAAAGGATTTGAATAAGGGAATTGATTCGATTGAGCCTGATGATGTAAGTGTGACAGCTACTGCTACAGCTATTGGTTTTAAGGATACGATTAAGTCTATTTATGATGATTTGGTTGGTTACTTTGAATCTGTTGAAGCTCGTATTGGTAGGTCTGTAAATAACATGGCTGCATCTTTGGCGATGTTGATTCAGCAGGGTCAGATGATGGTTAATTCTGATGGTACTCTTGGTTATGTTGGATATGGTGGCTTTACGAATAATCCGAATTCTGATAAATATACTGAGAGAGACGATTCCGGTAAACCTAAGTCTGGCGATGGTGATACATTCATCTTTAATAGTCCAAAAGCTATTGATGAAATTGAAGCAGCACGACAAATGAAGAAAACAAAACAAGATATGGCAGAAGGATTCTAAGAAAGGAGTGGTGAGTGTGGTCGAAGGAATCAAACTCCAGAACGTAGAGACCAGAGCAATTCTTACGCTTGACATGGTATCTACACCTGATTACATACTTAATTCAGTGGATTGGGGTGCCGTAGAAAGCACCCACCACTCTTATAAGTATGTAAACCAGATTGGTGTGTATGTAACTGGCACCAGTTTGGAAACAAGGTCAGTTACGATTCAAGGTTGGGTTATTGCAGATACAGAAGCTGTAATGACTAAACGCAAGCAAACACTAAACAGATTCTTCAATCCTCAGCAAGCTGTTGATTTGTTTTACAAAGACTATGTGCTTAGGTTCTTACCAAACACATCTGTACGATACTCAGCAACTATTGCAGAGAACAATGAAGTGATTTGTAAGTTCAAGATTGAAGGGTATTGCCCTGACCCATTGTTCAGTGAACAGGTCGAAAATAAGGTTGCAGCGGCAAGCACAATTCCTATGTTTCATTTCCCTTTGATTATTTCAAAGAATCCGTCACCTCCTGGTGGTGTGATTTTTGGATTGAGACAGCCAAGTTTGATTGTTGCAATCAATAATTCAGGTGCTGTTGATGTTGGTATGAAAATCGTATTCAAAGCTAATGGTACTTTATATGGTCCAAGCTTAATCAACGTTGACACACAAAAATATTTTAAGGTAAATAAAACGATGCAAGCCGGTGAGGAAATCATGATTGATACAATCATCGGTGAGAAGAAGATTCAGGGAACATTGAATGGTATAACATCAAACTACTTTAAGTATCGTGACCTTGATAGTGAGTGGCTTCAACTTAAAGTTGGTGATAATCTTTTCAGATATGATGCTGATGAGAATGTCGGAAATCTTGAGGTGTATATCTACTTCAACAATAAGTATTTGGAGGTGCAAGAATGCTATTAGAAAAACAAATCCAGATACTTGTGTTCAAAGTGGATGACACTACATTTGAGAACATTGGTGAGGTTAACCAGTACGACAGCTTAATTTGGCCAGATAAGTTTAATGGCTACGCAAGCTTTGAACTTTGGGCACCAATTACCGAAGAAAATTCCGAGTACTTTAAGAAAGGAAACATTCTTTGGTGTGGTGGTGACAATGCAGCTGTTGTTGAGATTGTAAAGTCTGCCATTGATGATAAAGGAACAAAAACGTTCAATGTTAAAGGCAGAACACTTGAGATGTTTTTAACGACTCGTATTATTTGGGGTACATACAACGCTTCAAATAAGTACGCATCAACAACTATGTATGATATTGTAAATCAGAATTGTATCAACCCAACAAATACAAGCAGGAAGATTCCTTATTTAGAGTGCGCTGAAGATAAGCAGCTTGGTGGCAATATGTCAGTTCAGAAGACAGGTGGAGAGGTTTACGATACATTGACTACAATCGCAAGTAGTAAAGACCTTGGTTTTAATGTGTTATTTAGACCGAAGGAAAAGAAACTCATTTTTGAGGTGGTTGCTGGAGTTGATAGGACAATTGAGCAAAGTGAAGTTGACCCTGTTGAGTTTAGTACAGACCTTGAAGATATTCTTTCGAGTTCTTATTACACTAATAATCAGGACGAAAAGAACGTTGCCTTTATTCAAGGTAAAGGTGATGGTGCATCGAGAATATCTCAAATATCCGGTAATAATGAGCTTGAAGGCTTTAGCAGAAAAGAGCTTTATGTTGACGCAAGAGATTTGCAATCAGAAACGGTAAATGAAGATGGTACTACTACTTCACTCACACCAGATGAGTATAAGGCAGCCCTCATAAACAGAGGAGACGATAAGCTTTCTGAATGTGAGGTAACCGAAACATTTGAAGCACAGATTCGTGTTTTTGGTGATATTCAATATGAGTTCGGTAAAGACTATCAAAAAGGTGATAAAGTTACAGTTAGAGATAGGCAACTAAATGTGGTTGTATCTGCCAGAATTACTGAAGTGGAAGAGAACTTCGACGATGAGTATGCATTAGTTCTTACATTTGGGTATTCATATCCAACAATAATGCAGAAAGTAAAGAGACAAATTTCATAAGGAGGTGAGAACAAGTGGAAAGATGTGGATTCTTTGATGCTAACCTTGTTGGTGAGGAATATGATAGAGTTTATCTCGCAAGTCAATTCGCTGCATACTTTGCAAGTTTTATAGGCAACGGCGTATATGCTAGTAAGTCTGATAAACTTCAGGTTGTTGAGCAGGATTTGCAGGGAATGGCTGTAAATGTTCTTGGTGGTCAAGGTTGGATTAACGGTTATTGGTACGAAAACACAGAAAGCATTTCGTTGGCGATTGATATTGCTGATGGTGTTTTGAATAGAGTTGATTCAGTTGTTTTGAGACTTGGATTCTCTGAAAGAAACATGTGGGTTGCAGTTAAAAAGGGAACACCGGCAATAAATCCTTCAGCTCCTGCTTTGACAAGAAATGCGGACTATTATGAATTACAGCTTGCTACTATTGATGTTCCTGCCAGCTCAATTAAGATTACTCAAGCACAAATTACTGATACTCGTATGAATCAGAATGTCTGTGGTTGGGTAACAGGTGTAGTTAACCAGCTTGATACGACAACATTGTTCAACCAGTTTGAAGCATACTTCGAAGAGTTCAAAGCTATTTATGAAAAAGCGTATGTTGATTGGACTGACGAACAGAAAGTTGCGTATGTAAATTGGATTACATCCAGAGAAAATCAGTTTGATGAGTGGTATAATGAACATACTACATCTTGGCAAGAGCAGTTCAACACATGGTTTGAGACAATTCAAGGTCAGTTAAGTGGTGATATTGCCACTCAGCTTCAGAGTCAGATTACAGCACTTGATGAGAAGACTGATGGGTATTTTGAATGCACCACTACATTTTCACCTGATGGCAAGACAATCACACAGATTCTTGAAAATGGTGAAAAGCTTGTAACGAATTTCGTTGATGCATACACCATCGTTCAGCAGTGGTTTAACACTAATGATGTTAAGATTCGTCAGAAGAAGATTGTGTTTAGTGCTGATGGTATGCAGATTGAAGAAAAGAAGGAGGTAATATAATGGGCTTTCCTGAAGCAAAATGGGCTGTAGACCAAGTTGTGTCTAAGGTTGGTGTTCAGCCTAACAATATGAGAAAGTTTGAAGCAGTTGCTCTGAATGAAACAACTATTGGGCTCACGTTTCTTGAGCCTGAAGATTCATACTATAGTGCAGGCGGTGCGCTTGCTGCAGTAACAAAAGGTGTTCTTATTAGAATGTCAACTGATGGTTATCCGCAGGACATCAATGATGGAACACTTGTTGTTGATAATACCGTTCTTGGTAAATATGAAAGTGAGTATTTCCAGGTAAACGGTTTGACAAAAGGAACAAAGTACTATTTCACTGCATTCCCATACTCAAATATTGGTGTATATAATGAGAGTTTGAATGCTGCAAATAAAGCAGATGCTATTCCAAACGCACTTGAAAAAGTGAGTGTTACGATTAACATTGACGATACAAAGAGATTTACAAGCACGACTATCACTCTCAAAAATGTAAATACATCTGAGCAGACAACAATGAATATTACCGAAGCAAAGACAGTAATGTTTGAAGCAAAGGCAACCAATACGTATGTTGTTACTGCAACCGCTGTTACTGGTTATAAAAACGGAGCTCTTTCTACTGAGCAGTTTACAGCAGTTGCTGGTGGAAGCAGAGCATTTACATTCAACTTTGAGATGGGATTCTTGTATGGTATCAAGTTAGATAACGGTGGTGATGGTATTCCTTCATCTTACGAGTATCTTGAAGATTGTGCAGGTTTTACTGCCGCATCTGTAAGTACGATGAACAGTTGGCTTGGTAAGAGAATCCTTGATAAGTTTAAACCTTGTCTGATTAAGCCTGGCGCAACCGCTCCTGAATATTATCTGAACAAAGACAATTATAATCAGAGAGCTGAAGGCAGCACAGCTCCTATTCTTACTGGCGCTGATGGTGACGTAATGATTGAAGCTGAAAGAATGTGGTTTAAGCTTGTTAAGAATACAGATTCTACAGCTACTCTCTACATTTCCGAGGTTGAGCTTGACGGATATAAGAGTTTTATTGGTGACCAGGATGTAGCTTATCGTGGAGCTTATGAGGCTAGTGTTTCCGGTGGTGTAATGCGTAGTATTTCTGGTGTGGCACCGGCTGTGAATAGTACTAGAGCTACATTCAGAGGATATGCAAAAGCAAGAGGTGGCGAGTATAGTCAGAATGATTATTATCTGCTTAGACTTTGGCAGTGTATGTATCTTCTGCTTTATGGTACAAGAGATTCTCAGACTGCGATTGGTAGAGGTCGTTCTGCATCTGGAAACCAGTCAGCTATTAACACTGGTACGATGAATGCTAAGCCATTCTGCTGGGGTGATACAGGTGGTTCTAACGGAATGAAGTTCCTTGGTGTTGAGAACTTCTATGGAAATGTTTGGGAGTTTGTTGATGGTCTTACTATTGTTGATTATGTATGTAAGATTACTGAAGACCCGAGCAAATATGATGACGTTGGTACAAGCTACGAGATAGCTGCAGGTACTGTGCCTTCTGGTGCAAATGGTAGTTACATCAAAGAGATGCAGGCTACGAATGATGCACCGTTCTTGCCTTCAGTTGTTGGTGGCTCTGAGACGACATACTTCTGTGATGCTTTGTGGACCAATTCTGGTACGAGGGTTGCTGTATTCGGTGGCGCTTGGATTAGTGCGGGCCAGGCCGGCGCGTTCTGTTGGCTTTTGGCTAGTGACGCCTCGAATGCGTTTTCGTATGTCGGTTCGCGGCTTTGTCGAAAAAAAGTTTCTTCTTAAGATATATAAAGTAGGGTGGCTTCGCAACGTTGAGTCGATAAAAATAGCAAATACGTTATTTTACGTCAGGTTGCTGAATTCGGTGGCAATTGGAATAATGCAGGCAAAGCCAGCACGTTCTATTGGAATTTGAATAATGACACCTCGAATACGAATTCGAATATCGGTTCACGGCTTTTAGTGTAAGATAAATAAGTCTGTTTGAGAAGCATCCTTGCTTGACTTCTATATGAGTGCAGACAAGAAAAGCGGCTCATGGAAGTGGGCAAAATATTAGCTTAAGGCTGTCTTAGTAGTCGAACAGCTTGCTGTTACTCGGCGAAAGGTTGGCGTATGAATTACACAAAATTGAATAGGAAGGAACTTGACTAAATGAAAAGAGTTGGTGACTTGTATGAGAAGATTTATGATATAGATAATCTGAGGCTCGCTCACAAACAAGCGAGAAAAGGTAAGTCTTTCTATACTGAAGTCAAGCTCGTCGATAAAAATGAAGATGAATACTTATATAAGCTTCAAGATATGCTTAAGAATAAAACCTATAAGACTTCTGAGTATGAAATCTTCGAAAAACAAGAGGGCAATAAACTTAGAAAAATTTACAAGCTTCCTTATTTTCCAGATAGGATTTGTCAGTGGGCAATAATTCAAGTAATTGAGCCATATTTGCTGAGAACATTGACTGATGATACTTACAGTGCTTTACCAAATAGAGGAGTTGAGAGAGCAAGGAAAAAGGTTGTAAGAGCTCTTAAGACCGATGTGGAAGGGACTGAATGGTGTCTAAAGATTGATGTTAAGAAATATTATCCAAGTGTAAATATCGATAAGTTAAAGCAAAAGTATAGAAGACTGTTTAAGGACAATGATTTGTTATGGTTATTGGATGAGATTCTTGATAGCAATCCGGATTCCGGTGTTCCAATTGGGAATTATATTAGTCAGTATAGTGGAAATATTTACTTGAGTGATTTTGACCATAGAGTGAAAGAAGTTTATCACGTTAAGCATTACTTCAGGTATATGGATGACATGGTATTCTTTGCAAGTACAAAGGAAGAACTGCAACGATTAGTTGTGGATATAAAAGAATATTTGTGGAAAGAGTTTGATTTGACTGTGAAAGATAATTGGTCGTTGTTTAGACTTGATGATAGAGGTCTTGATTTTGTTGGATATGTGTTTATGCATAACAATATTAGAATCAGAAAGTCTATTGCTCTTTCGATAAAGAGAACAAGTTCTGAAATCAGATATAGAGTAAATAACGACATGGAGTTGAATAGAACTCTTTACTTTAGGTTTAATAGTCTCCAAGGGTGGATAAAGCATAGTCATGCGGGTTGGCTAAAAATCAAATACTTTGATATAGTCGAGGATTACGTGATTGAGTATCATGATAAATACTTGGTACGTAAAGACAAAATGAAAGGAGAAACGTGCAATGCAGCAGCTTAGAGGTGTTGAATATGACCATAAGCCAAATGATGTTGAGGTTTGGAAATCTGGTGTAGATGTCACTTTAAGTGCCGTTGAAACGGAAAAGATTGATGAGCAGTCTGGAGATAAAAGAACGGTTTGGATTTGTGACATTGACAGGTATACTCTTCAGGAGTATATTTACTTTCAGCAGAGCAATTATGAGGAAGCTTTGCGAATTGCTAATGAAGCTAATTTAACAGCTAATGAAGCAAAAGAAATTGCTCAGACGGGAAATGAGTATACAGAGGCTGGTAAAATTATGCTTGGTGAGGAGGTGTAACGATGAGTAAAATTATTGATAGAGCTTACTTCCTTCGTGCCAAGATTGAGCAGATGTCTCAGAACACGATTACGGAAGATGCCGAGGCTCTTGATTATTCGGAGCTTTTCCCAAATTGGGATGGAAATAGAGTAAAATACACCGTAGGACTCAGAGTTCGTTATAATGGTGTATTATATAAAGTTTTGCAGGAGCATGTATCTCAGGAAACTTGGAATCCGGTAGAGGCTCCAAGTTTGTTTGCAGAGGTTCTTATTCCTGACCCTGGTGTTATTCCTGAATGGAAGCAGCCTGAATCTACTAATGGTTATGCCAAAGGTGATAAGGTTACTCATAATGGAAAGATTTGGGAATCTCAGGTTGATAACAATGTTTGGGAGCCTGGTGTTGGAGGAACTGAATCTCTGTGGTTTGAAGTTACCGGTTAAAATCAGCTTTAGTAGGAGGATGCAGATATGTCAGATAGTCCAATTATGAGAGCTGAGCACGAAGAGTTCGTAAGGAGAATGGAGGAAGAACATAAGCGCCAAAATAAGCGGCTCGACCTTCTTGAAAAGCAAACTGAACAGATTACCGA
>NFYZ01002422.1_pt1 | contig 25822 bp, 22 predicted proteins | sample 1092561 | NCBI WGS metagenome assembly NFYZ01 (sample SAMN03609887, study PRJNA323583) | gut metagenome | isolation source: feces | host: Rattus norvegicus | place: Malaysia | collected 2013 | reverse complement strand
ATACATAAGGCATGACATCATTGACATATTCAACATCAAGCATATCACCTTTATGAAGTTTAAGCTCATTAAATCTAGCAAGAGATTGTCCAGAAGATTTAGGATGAATAGTTCCATAGAACTCTACAGGATCGTAATGGATCATAGGAGTAATACTTCCATCCTGACCAACAGTATAAGAGTATCCTCTAAAAATAGTTTGTTTCTTGAGAGGATTAAACTTAACAGCAATGCTATATTTATTGATATAATTTTCTCTTCCAAGTTTCTGACGAATATTTTCATCTCTATAAGAGACTACAATACCATCATACATGAAGGGAATTTGATTTCTCAACATTTCAGCATTCTTTGTAAAGATATTAATCCAAACAAGATTCTCAATATAATTGCCAGATCCCATAGAAAATCTAAGTGGACACCCTTTAGACACAAAATCGTGATTTAAGAAATAGATCTCCTCAAGTCTATCGGAATGGCATACATCATGATAAACTTTTTGTTCTACTGCTAGAGGAACTAGAGTAATGAAATCTCTATACTTCCAAGCATCTCCAGAAGCAAACAATCCAACAATAGCAGATCTGCAATTCTTATATTCATATCCTTTAGCTGCATTGAAATAAGGCAGATCGTACTGAGTAATGATTGCTTCAAATTTAACTCCAACCATAGGAGCATCTTTTTTTCTATGGGGGAATTTATATCCCTTAAGAATAGGAGTCAAATCAGATGCTCGTCCAACACCAGTATCGCCACGAGATCTTGCAGAAACAACTTCATCTGTACAATCAGCCTCTACAGAAATTCCATCATACTTTAATTCAAGTATAATATCAAATTTCTCATTTGGCTGAATGATTCCTCTTTTTAGATGATCCTGAAAGAAATCTCTTTCCACAGTCTTTACATTAGAATCATCAAGAACTCCTCTTTCAGCAGCATCTTTATCCAATACAAATTTGCATTTATCAAGAGTACCAACAAGTTCAGGATGATTATGCTGAGTATCATGATATCTTTTAGATATCATTTCTGCAGTTACTGGATTGGATATATTTTCAAAATCTCTATGATCAATATACTGATTATATGGAATCAGAAGATCATCTTTAAAGAAGCAATCATTTTCATCAACTGGATCTATAAAAGATATTGCCTGAGTCATTTGCTGCTCTACAAATACTTTATTAGTTCCAGTAGATGCTTTAAAATTAATTACTTCTGCGCCAACTTGAAAGTTTGGATCATATGTTTTATACTTCTCAAGAAGCAAATCATAAAATCCATCTTCAATAGGAAGCAACTCTTTATCAGTATCATTATAGGTAATATTACAAATAGTAATAATACCTTTAAGATCATCAATATCGTCTGCACTGAGTTGAGGCTTATTATAAAGAGTCATAGCTACGTCATTTAAATATTCCTTATACTCATATGCAATAGACATATTTCCATTTCTTAATCCATTAAGAACATTTTGGATTGCTGCATTCATTTATGTTTCTCCTTTCTCTTCTTGTCTATATTTCGAAGTTGAACCAATAATTATAAACCATTTTCTCCTTTCTATCACTATTATAATATCTTAATAATTTCATTTTTAAAAATAAAAGGTCTAGAGATTTCTCTCTAGACCAGTTTTTAGTTATTCTTCAGTAATATCGTCTTTAGGATAAACAGGTTGCACATCTTCCATATCATCAGAGAAAGATACAGCATCAATAGTAAATCCTAGCATACTACTGATCTTCTTAATCTCATCGACCGTTTTATACCAATGATCGAAATCATATCCTTCATCCATGAATTCAACAGCAGGAGTCATTCCATTCGGGTTACCAAGGAATTCTACTGCATTTTGCATCATGGGATATCTCTTAATCTTTCTCTTCTTAGAGAAAGTAATCTTATATCCCATAATCTTCAATCTTGCATTAAGGATTTCTGCAGATCTATTCTTAGATGTGGTATCAATTTGAACATTGACATTGTAAGGATCATTAATAGCAATTTGCTCAACCAAACGTCTTGCATGAGGAGACAGAGAATGCAGCAAAAGGTTGATAACAACATATTCTGTTCCCATATGATCTAGATCACCGGATTCCATCTGACCCAGTTTAATGGGAGTATTAGAGTTAGGCTCTCTATAATTCTTAGAAGCTTTACTCTTTGCATTCTCATTCTTAAGGTTAGTAGAAGACAAACTAGCGGCAGAGAATTTCTCTTCAGCAAATTGTTTTAGACGAATGACATACTGAGGAGCAGCAATCATAGGTCTTCTAGTAGGAATGAATCTATAATTACCACGAGAATCTACAATAGGAACTAAGATTCTCTTTTCATCAATCCAAGGAAAAGCTTTATAGAGAGTAATCAATTTATCGATATTCATAGTTTCAGAAATAGGATTATTCGATACATTGATACAAGTCTTATTCAGAATGCTCTCAAGAAAAGCATTCTGTTGTCTATAATCCAAGGAATTGATATAGGTGCTCATATCTTGACACTGTTGCGGAGACTGAAGACTCAAGAATTTCAAAATGTCATCAAATGCATCTTGAAGACTCATATTACCTTCTCTAATTCTGTCCAAGATATTCATAGAAATATAATTGATCTCATGTTCAAAGATCTGACCAGCATTCTCTCGATTATACATCGTAGAAGAATTCTTGATCATATCAATAGGCTGACCATTATACATTTTAGGCATTAATTCAGTATCAACGATCTTAGAAACAACACCCTTTCCACCATATCTATCAGAAACTTTATCTCCAACACCAAGCTTACGATTTTCCATCACTACAAATTCAATAGTGATATTACTAAACTGCTTCTTATCAATGAATTTTTTACCTTCAAGTTCAGCTTTAGCAGTATAGAACATTTTATTCAAGTCATAGCTAAGACTATATCCTTGAGTTGCAAATGTGCCAACTACATTTACAATCTCTTGATTCATTCTCTGCCTATCTTCATAATATGCAAGGAACTGCTGATTGTATGCATTTGTCTTAATATACTCAGGATTGTTACAATAGATATTAATATCAATGACTTTACCTTTAATGGTAATCTTATCATCAGACATCATGATCTCTTGTAATCTCTTAACAGACTGAGTATAGATTGCTTCTTCCTTTTTATCTCTTCTATATGCCATAAGGATGCCATCTTTGACATCTTCACCAATGTCAGGATATACCTTATACATATCATCATTACCATAGATATTCAGAGGAATATCATTTTCATTGATAATAATCTTTACAGTACGAAGTAAAGGAGCAGACAGAAGATCACTGCATCTACTAGAAATAACAACAGAGTCTTCCATATTGTTATCTAGTGCCATATATGCAACATTGATATTACGTCCACTAGTCTTATTGCCATACTGATCAAAACCAGTGGATCTTCTAATAATATCGCCTTTATGAATAATAGTACCAGGATTACTATAATTATCCATAATGGCATTATTATGAAGATAACCATAAACTTCTGTTACATATTTATAGGAAATACGTTCTACTACAGTTAATTCATTCTTAGAAAGACTTCTGAGAATGAGATAATAGTGATGGTTAGGAGCATATGAAAATTTAGAAATCTTAGCGATTACTTCATAATCATCATCCATCTGAATGATAGAAGAAGATCTTTCACCAAATCTATTTTCATAGCCAGTTGCTACATATGGAATCTCTCCACGAGTAAGAACTAGAGAATGAGATTGATGGGTGTTACCCATAATCTTTCGTCCACCACTATTAGTAGCATTATTAGGAATATTTAGACCTTTTCCTAGCATCTGTTCTGGCGAACTTAAATAGCTGGCTGCCTCTCTAACCTGATCTACAAAGTTACTTGCCATTTGTTTATCTCCTTTTATAAAATTTATAGCCAATAACAGTTCTTGGGACCATAATTTTCAGTAGGATATTTCTTAGCGAGCCTACTTCCGGGTTTATAAGAGATGTGCATATCATTATAGAAATTTACCATTCCATTAGGATTATCCTTTGCCCATCTTTCACATAGTTCATCTGGATGCCTACTTGTAAGATGATAATAAACTACTGCCTCTTTAGTTTTAGATAATCCATGAGTTCTAGTCATATCTCCAACATGACTTTGAACTTCTTTCAATAGACAACCACAAGATTTGGTATGCCCATTTCTAAGATATTCTCCAATGACTACTATTCTATTTCTTTCAGGACAGTCACATTCACAGAGAAAAGTTGGTTTCTTTTCTCCATTAGGAAATTTTCTATCTTCTACTCTCTCAAGTACTGTTAGATGATTATACTTATCTCCAGGTTGAATTACAGAACCAATAGACACATTTTACAACTCCTTATTTTTTAATGGAAGATCTACAATATAATTTCTTGAATCCCAAAAACAATTTTCCTTACTATAAGGTAGAAGTGGATCTTTTCTGTGAATTCTTGCTCTCTTAAAATGAGTATCTTTCATATCATCTATGAAATTATATACACCATTTTCTTCATCTTTCCATCTATCACAGAGTAAATCTTTCTTAAATTTCATCAACCTTTCCCAATATTTAAGAAGCTCAGGATATTCCTTACTAAGTCCTTTCTTATATACTCTTTTATGAGTAACTAGTCTATGATTATTTTCTCTTTGGTAGCATCCGCAAGATGTAGTATGACCAGATCTAAGAGCAGTACCACAAACAGAAATTGTTGTATGTTCTGGGCAACTACATTGACACCACCAGAATGCCTCTCTTCTATAAGGATGGCCAAAATGATTTTCATCTCTACCCAATACATAGAGTCTACCAAATCTTTGTCCGGTTAAATCAATTAGTCTACTCATATATTTCACTCCTTTAATAATAAATTAGAAATAATATCAATCTCTAATCATATTTATAATATCTATCTCTTATTATTTTTAGAATATCATATATTTAGCATATTCATTATTTACTGGTCTTCCATATTTGTCCATGAAAAATATAGCATTTACATAATCAAAATCTCTATCATCGTAAGTTCCAGATATAGCATCTTCATATGAATATCCATCTATAATTCTATCTCTTATAGTATTCTTTTCATATCCCATTGCTCTATTCCATTCAGATACCATATATGAAGATTCTTCATATCTAATTACCATATCATTTATTCTATCGAATTGTTTTATACTCTTTTCTACCCAAATACAGTTATCAGGTCTATACCCAAGAGAGTCATTAATTCTACCAATTTTACATCCTAATTCATATGTAGGAGACATATCATCATAAAATGCTTTTATTCCAGTTTTAGAATTAATCCATTCTCCATATACAGGAATATTAAAATGCTTAGTTTCTGGAGCTCTTGTAGCTTCATAAATCATATAATGATATGCATAGATTACTTCATTTACATAATATCTGCAAGGAGGATAATTTTCTATAGGTTTATTATTAAATTTAGCAGCAGTAGTTTCTCGTCTTAAACATCCACAGGATCTAGTGATGTTTCCTACAAGATTCTTAGCTTTTACGATTACAGTATTTCTTTCAGGACAGCTACATTGGCATAGATACTGTGTCATATGCTTTTTACTTTTCGGATCTATGAAATCTGCTGCTTTTCCAATAACAACTAGTCTTCCAAAGATATCTCCACTTTGGATATTATACATTCTGCCCATATAAAATATCCTCCATAAATAAAAATAAAAGGTCTAGAGATTTCTCTCTAGACCAGTTTTTTGCTTTAAATATTAGTATGCTCTTCAGGTACAGTATCAACAGTTTCTACAGCTGCTTCTTCATGAGGTTCAATCTCGTCATTCTTATCTGATTCATAAGTCTGGTCTTCATTAGGAGAAGTTTCAGAAATATCATCGATTTTAATAAGCCAATAAATTGTTGTTGCTACACCAATTACAATAGCTCCAACAATTGTCCAAAGCATATCACTACGAATCATTTCGGTAAGAATCTTAGTAATGATGAAAGAAGAGAATAAATAAATGCATCTGCAGACAACAGTCAATACACCAATTGAAAATACTCCAAGTGATACAATCATTGCAATCTGAGGATTTAAACCTTTTTTATCATTTACAATATTATCTCTAACGATACACAATATTGCTCCGATAAATAATACACAGTATAGAAAGATCATTACACTAAGTGTATTATTATTAAGAATTTCTTTCATTATCTATTCTCCTATTACAATCCAAGAATACTATTAATGATATTCTGATTAGGTTGAGTAATGTTTTTCTGTTCCTCAACCTCAGGATTCCCCAATAGAGTTTCCAATTCTGCTCTAGCAACTTCATTAAATACTTTAGCAAATTCAGGATCATTAAACAGTTTATTCTTAAAATCTCTCTGCCTAAACTTCATATCTTCATGTCCACGAAGATAGCAAGTAGCACCAGTAATAATAGCACCAGTGGACTTTAGGAACATAAACAATGAAAGAATGTCATCAAAACCATTGGTAAAATCAAATACCATAGGAACAGATCTACCAGCAGCATTGGTACGAGACTTAATGATCTCAAAATCAACAATCTTACCATTAATTCCAAGACCATCAGTTTCTTTCAACTTAGCACCATCATCTACACGAATCAGGTTATTTGCCAGATACAATGCTGCTTTACCACCAGGCAAAGTTTCACCAGGTTTCAAGAAACTAACCTGAGACTTAGTGTGAGTGAAAGCATTTACTTCAATCTTATCATTAATATGATTGATAGTAAATAGAATAATATTAGCAGCTTTCAACTTAGGAACGATTCTTTTAAATACTGCAGTATTAGTCTTAGCTGTAGCAGTAGTAGACATCTGGCCAGACAATTCTTCTTCTTCAGTCAATTTCTCAGGAGTAAGCATAGCTAAAGAATCAAGAATATATACAGTAGGAATAAGCTTATAAATCTTATTTCCTCTAGAATCTAGTTTACCTGTATCATATTCAAAGTCTGCTCTATTATTCATTTTAATCTCATAAATAGAAGCAATTCTTTTATAGAAGTTTTCTGCAGATACTGCAGTATTTCTATAAATGATTCTTTGTTCAGCTTCCTCAGGAGTAAAGTGAGTCAGAAGTTCTCGTCTTGTAGCATTAGATCCACCTTCAATATCATCAAAGAAGATAGTAGCCTCAGGAAAAGGTCTGACAATATTAGCAGCCATCTGTAAAGCAACTGTAGTCTTCCCGGCTCCACTTCTACCACATACTGTCGTTGACGAGCCATCGACAATTCCTACAGAATTGTACCAGAAGTCCTCAGTTTCGGACTTTACATGAACTCGATATCCATTTAGAAAGTCAAACGGAAGGAAACCTGTAGGGTATAGCACATCTGCTACAGCTTCTTCCATTCTAGGATCTTTTGTTTTTGCCATTTGAGCCCTAAAACGATCTGCTAAAAGTCCCATTATTAATACCTCTCATTCTTCTTTTTCATAAGGATTATCATCCTGCGGTCTATATGGAAGTCCATATTCATTTAGAAAATAAATTCCATTAATACCATCTTTTTCTCTTGCTTCTTCAACAACTTGATCAAATGTATATCCAGACTTAATTTTAGCATGTGTAAACTTATAAGGAATTCCAAGAGCATAATCCCAGCATTTCTGAGTAAGAGTCATTCCATCATAAGTGTAGAATACATTTGTAGACATATTGTTAGATTGAACATATGGAGTAACCCATCTACAATTATCTGGAGAATAAGGACCATTATTATCAATACGATCAATAGTCAAATCATCTCTATATCCATGACTCATAGCCCAATCTGCAAAATTTTTTAAGCCATTTTCTCCTCTCCATTCAGGACAAATCTCTGTATGCCTTTCTTTATAAGTATGATGAGTATCACTAGATGTATTATAGCACCTTTTGTTCATTCCATCATAAATACTTTGAAGCCTAGAATTATTCAATCCATGCTTATATCCAGATACCATTGCAAGGCATCCACAAGATTTAGTTCCTCTTCTTTTATCAAGTAGCTGATCTCTTCTTACACTTACAATGGTATGGTTTTCACAACTACATTCACAGACATACATAGGAATATGTGCTTGATCATGAGGTCTAATATAATCAAACATATCTCTACCCAAGACAGTTAGTATTCCAAACTGATCTCCGGGCATAATCTGTCTAGCCACTATTCATTATCTTCTTTCTCTCTTTCAGATTTTTACATCAGCCAATTAATAAGTCTCTTAAGAGTATCATCATCTTTGACCAACTGTTTCAACTCGGGAATATTGTCCAGAGTGATCTTGTGAACCTTACCTTCATTATCTACTACAATTGCATTGCAGTATGCATTGTATTTATTCTTTGTAGATGCAGAATGTGAAGTAGACTTAGTTTCATCCTTAGAAGTATCTTTATCATTATTAATATCAGGCTTCTTGATATTATAAGTGTATTCAGGTTTCTTCTTCTGCTCTTCATGCTTATTTACTTTAGCATCATTACGAATATTCTTCGGATCAATCTTAGATGCTGTAGTAGCAGATTCTCCAGGCATCATAGATACCACTCTATCATCACATACACCCCAGTCGTCACAGAGCATATTAGAAATGGTATACATCATGTCAGGAGATTCACGAAGATTAACAGCTTTACCATCTTTGGTAACTATAATAATCTCGCCATTCAGAATGCACCAATAGCCTTTCCAAGTGGTACGAGTTACTTTATGACCCTGCTGCATAGAAACAAAAGCACTAGTGAAATCCATAATATTTACCTCCAAATTTATTTTATATGGTATATAGATGTATCTTCAGTAATAGATTTTTAAAGGCTAGGATTATATTCTCTATCAATAATCGGTACCAAAATGATTTGATTAGACTCGATAGATTTCTTTACATCAATAATTCTCTGATTAGAAGATCCTCTAAACTTAAGTGCAGGAGAACGTAACTCTTCTTCATAAGGGCCATCTACAAGAACATCAATAAGATTCATATATTCTTCAGAACAACTAGTATGAGGATATGCAGTAGGATCAAGAATATCTTCAAATCTAAATCCTGTATATGCCCAGATATCTTTATCAGGAACTTCTTTCTTTACTCTAAGAAGAAACTGATATAACGGATATTGATTCTTAGGTTCAAATGGATCTCCTCCTAATAGAGTAAGTCCATTTACATAATTCTGTTTAAGAGATCTAATTACAGTATCTTCAGTGCTCTTATCAAATTCCCAACCATAATTGAAATCCCATGTCTCAGGTTGAAAACATCCTTTGCAGTGATTAGTACAGCCAGAAACAAATAAAGATACTCTAACTCCCAAACCATCAGCAATATCACATTGTTTAATCTTACAATAATTCATAATATTTCCTCCAAATAAATAAAAGAGGAGTGGATTAATTTCCACTCCTCTTAAATTAAAACTTTTGAAAATTACAGATGAAGAACTCTATCCTTAATTTCCTCAGTACGACCCTGATTCCAGAATTGAGTTCCGATATCCTTTATACCCTCGGTTTCCCGATATTTAAGTACGGGAGTAGACTATACCTTATCATTTAGTAAAATGCTAAACTTATTGCTATTATAGTCGTTGAACGTCTCACCTATATTTCTATAGAAGATTTCGCTGCGTCTGAGTGACTTGCACACTCGGTTGATCCTACTCCAACTAGTTCTTATGGTCTCTACTATATTTCAAGCTGTTGAGTTCAAAACTCATGCCACTATCACGCTTATCATTTCTGATTACGTTGTAGTCAGTTGGGATTATGGGATTGTCCCCGCAGTTTAAGCAATTTAACGTGAGCCATATTTATCAGTAATTTAACCCACAAGTACGTCTTGCAACATTCATTTTATTTTGATCAGTGTTACCACAATTAGGGCATTTCCAAATAAGTTCTCCCTTATCATCCTTTACAATTTCAATTTCTCCATCATATCCACAACACTGGCAATAATCGCTCTTAGTGTTCAACTCTGCATAAATAATAGTATTATAGATATGCTTCAGCAACTGGAGCACGGCTTCAATATTATCCTTCATGTCAGGTACTTCAACATAACTGATTGCCGAAATTAAGTTGTATTTTAGAAATGGTGTAATTTTCCAGTTCTCTTTTTCTTTCTTCTGGAATATTAGCACTCATTGCTTCTTTACGTGCGATTTGTTCTTGATTTGCATATTCTTTGAATAAGTATTTCTCAGCAACTAATCTTACATAAGCAGCTTCTTCAATAGTTCGATATCTCCCAAGATGCACTTTTTTATTTCCAATAGCAATTTCAGGAGCATATCTATTTCTATATTTATCATAAGAAATTCCAATAAGTCCTTGTCCTGTAAGATTATTTGACATATGATATTTGTTAAGAGAATTTTGACCTTGAGTGCAGACTCTTAGATTGCATCTTCTATTATCTCCACCAGTTCCATTGATATGATCTACAATAATCATAGAATCTTGTTCTTTGGGAATTCCTAAGATAATATGAGAAAGCTCTCTAATTCCACCGACTCCAGATCCAGTCACGATATGATTATGACTATATCTCCACTTATGATACTTTACTAATTCAATATCTGCAAGATCAATAATAAAATTTCCAACCCACATGCAGTTCTGGTCATAAAGATTAAAATATACAATATCACCACAGATATTATAATCATTTAGATCATTAACTGTTCTAGGATTGTTATCTAATGGATGCCCATATTTAAAAATTTGATGCATGTGCTTACTACAGAGAGTATAGCCTTTCAATCTAATTTTCTTAAATACTTCACGTCCACAAATGTCGCACTTATACATTTTATTTAACCTCCGACTATATCTTAGCGAAGGAGCGAAACACTCCTTTACACCTTGTGCACTTCAGATGGTACAATATCCACCTTAAGTAATAGTCTGTACACCTTCCTATAGATATTTAGTTATAGGCTTGGCACGGTATTATACCTCTTTTTCTAGAAGTGTTTCCACCGTTAGCACTTGCAAGCAAGTACACCAGTTTTGTAATACTGTTCACACAATTTAGGGTGGCTACAAGAGGTCATGTTAAAGTTGTTGAAACCACCCGGAGACATTTCCTGGAACTTACTCTCAAAGGTAAGTTTCTGAAAAGCATTAATATGTTCTCTGACTACGCAGTGATAGCTGTTACTAATATAGCCGTGATCGTTCACTTCAGGAGTGTACTCAAACTTCTTAAGAGCTTTTGCAAATGTTTGTGTGGTACTCTCCATAGGAGTTCCGTAAAGCGAGTAATCAATATTCTCAGCAGCTTTCCACTCAGCAGTCTTATCATTCATATGCTGCATAACCTGAATAGCAAAAGGTTCACCTTCAGGATCGGTATGAGATTTACCAGTCATATAAACAGTACATTCATATAGGCCTGCATATCCAAGAGAGATAGTAGAGTATCCACCATAAAGAAGCTTATCAATAGTTTCACCTTTCTTAAGACGTGCAATGGCACCATGTTGCCAAAGAATAGGAGCAACATCAGAAGGTGTACCAAGAAGTCTTTCATGACGACATCTCAGTGCAGTGTGGCAGATATCAAGATATTTATCAAAGATCTTCCAGAAATCCTCTTTATTTCTATGAGAAAGCATAGCAATATAAGGAAGATTAATAGTTACAACACCCTGATTGAATCTGCCATAGTACTTATGCTTTCCTTCTTCATAATTACCAGCATTAGCAATATTGCCAACACCAGTTTTTGTAAATCGATCAGGAGTGAGGAAGGATCTGCATCCCATAGGAGGATATACATCACCTTTCAACTCAAGCATCTTCTTTTCGGATAGATAATCAGGAACCATTCTCTTAGCAGTACATTTAGCAGCCAATTCTGTTAGATACCAATAAGGTGCATCTTCAGTAATATTATCTTCTTCCAATACATAAACCAATTTGGGGAATGCAGGAGTAACCCAAACTCCGCATTCATTTTTGACACCCTGATAGCGCTGCTTCAGAGTCTCTTCAATAATCATAGCAAGATCTTTCTTTTCTTGTTCATTTCGTGCTTCATTTAGATACATAAATACTGTAATGAAAGGTGCCTGACCATTGGTAGTAAGGAGAGTGACAACCTGATACTGAATAGTCTGAACACCACGTTGAACTTCTTTCTTTAGGCGCATTTCTGTAATCTTTTCAATTTCTTCATCTGAAATTTTTGCACCAATTTCTTCATGCTCTGTAATTACTTCTTTACGGATTTTCTTTCTACTTACATCAACAAAAGGTGCAAGATGTGTCAAAGAAATACTCTGTCCACCATACTGATTAGATGCTACTTGAGCAATAATCTGTGTAGTAATATTACATGCAGTAGAGAAACTATGAGGAGTCTCAATGAGTGTTCCTGTGATAACAGTACCATTTTTTAACATATCATCGAGATTAATCAATGAGCAATTTCCTGTTACAATACCAGCTTCAAGAGTAAATGTATGAGTTACAGGTTCATTAACACAATATGCAATTCCTGTATCAGAAGACTCAATAGATTCGACTACCCATTTAAAATTACTAGCAGAATATGTAATGAAATGATAGTAATAAAGAGTAGCTCCAGTCTTAAAATTAGTATCATGAACTACAGTTTGCTTAGAAGAAATATAATATCCAGCAATGCCAGAAATTTCTTCAATCATTTCGCAAATTCTTGGATCAGAAGTTGCAATTCTGTTTGATTTTACTGCACCATCAGCCGCATAATATCCTTTGAATACAAGTTCTTTCATTTTAGGATTCATATATCTCCATGCATGCCCATTAAGAAAATCTTGCTTAAGGGCAAAATAACTCATTCTAGCATAAAGATCATTTTGAGATCCTTTTACAGAAGAAATTCTGTATCCGGCAGCTGTAAAAATATTAGCATATTTTACTTTGTCACCACAAAGTCTAACAATAGTAGAATCAACAACTAGATTATTTTTATCATAATGAGTATGACCATCGGTACCATCACCGATAATAAATCCAATGCAAAATGCTTTTGCTTCTTCAATACTATCAATAGTAAATCCAAAATTGCCAATAGTAGGAGCAAGTGTATCTCCCACCTGCAGATTTGTTGTGAATGTTCCATTTGCAAGAAGCCAACGGTGATCAGGAGTAACTTTAATAGTTCTTTTAGAAGCAGGAGTTCTAAGAGTAACTTTATTAAACTTCTGCATTCCATATGTATGAACAGTAGCAAGTCTAGTTACTCCAAGATAATCCTTAACATAAACTTGTTCGCCATCTTTGAAAGATCTAAATTCACGAATACCAGTATCAGTAATGAATCTAGTTCCGCCACTAAAGCAATTGAAACTGTGTTGGGCGAAATAGTCACTATCATGGAAGTGAATAGCACCTTCATTCCATGCATCAAGAACAATCTGAGGAAGCAAATATCTACGAGTAAGATCTCTAGAAATTTCACCTGCCATATAATCTCTCTGGGTAGAATTAATAACAGGGTTCTTATTAGAATTTTCAGATTTTGCTTCTTTATTGTTAAGACCTACAAGAGAAAGAATTTTATCATCAGTGGTGTTCTTCTGACGAATCTGACTATGCTGATATCTATAGGTAATATAATGCTTTGCAACTTCAAAAGCACCAGCTTTCATAATACCAGTCTCAACCATATCCTGGATATCTTCTACACCAATATTTTCAGTGCTCTTAGCACATTCATCTACAACAGTGCTAGTGATTTCAGAAATTTTACTCTCATCAAGTCTTTCTGATTCAGGAACGGAGTTATTTGCTTTTGTAATGGCATTTAGGATCTTCGTCTGATCAAACTTGACGATTTGACCATTCCTCTTTACAACATTTTTAATTTCAGCCATTGTTAATATTTCCTCCTAAAATAAAAATTCTTTTCGACATTCAGAGTCGGATTAATATTAAGTTCATCTAGAGAGCAAAATCAAAAATAGAGAAAAAATAAAGTCAGAGATTTTACTCTCTGACTTTATTATTAGATGTTATTCTTTTTTCTTGTCTTCGAATGTTTCTACTAGCATCTTCATAAGAATACTGATATCAGTAATAATAGTAGCAAGTTTATAATAGAGATCAACATTGCTACTAAAATTAGTTAATCCAGCTCTAACATCATCAGTCATATGAAGTTTAAGGATATATCTATCATGCTGACCATGCATGATTCCATCATCTGTTACTATATGGAATTTAGAATTTTCATCTGCAGTATCTTCTAATTCCCATACTCTATTAAAAGTAGTATACTTTCCTTTCAGATACTGTTCCATCTGATCAAAGATATCAGTATTAGTAGGACTTCTAAGCATATTTTCTATTCTAGAAACAAACTCATGATTTTCTTCATAATTAGTATCAAGAATCAAATAAGGAATAGAAATCCAGCCATCTGCAGTATATTTATGCAATTCTTGCTTTTGAATATATTGGCCAAAACTAAGCTCATTTACTACTTTGCATTTAACTCCAAGCTTTTCAAAGAATGGAACAAATAATCCCATTACAGGATCATCTACAGGAACCGATGCATCATTATTATGAATCATCTCATATTCCTCTTGAGTAATCATGCGCCCATCATCATTATACACTAGATCTCTCATTTTCTCCACTCCAATCCGCAAGTCCATTTATAAAGATCTTCTGCACATTCAATAGCTCTTCTATGAAAAGTAAAGAATTCATAATGATCTCCAATATTATTATCGATCTTTGCTTCAATAGTAATACATCCATGCGTCTTACCTTTTCTAATTTCCCAACTAGAAGGAAGATTATAAAGATCATGCCTAGTAACAGATTTCTCAAATATGATATAAGGAGCATACATATTAGAAGTAGAGAATACTTCAAAATTTTCTACAATAGGAATATCAGTTCCGTGCACTGTAGAAATATCATTTACCAAATCAGGAGCTATATGTCCTTGGCAGCAATACTTAGTCTGATATCCTCTCTTAAGAAGCTCAGCAACTGCAGGAGCAATTAAATCATCACATGGAAAATTATCCATAGGATAAGTAATCTCAATATCCCCAGGAAGATCCGTTGAATTTGTGATACTTCTATCCTTGATAATGTATCTTCCATCATTTGCTACGTAAACCATTTTCTTTTTATCTCCTTTTTATTAAAATAGAGAGTAAGAGTTTTTCTCTTACTCTCATTATTATAATATCTATTCAATCTTAAATTTTGATTAGAAGAAATTATCCATACAATGATCAAGCAAATATCGAGTATAGTGCTCTATAATTTTCGCTAAGTTTATTAGAGCATGATGTAAGACTCCAAACACAGATTCTTTCTTTTCTTTCTTCTTTTCAGATTTTGAATTTTTGATTATTACGGTTTGGGTCTGCTCACAACCATCATCTCCTGTCTGCTTCATAGAAATTCCAACTACAGAATTATTATTTCCAGTAATAGTAATATTCTGAGACGTGATTGTGCCATGCTTCTCTTGCTTTATTTTCATATATTTTAACCTCTTAGAAATAGAGCTAGAACAATTTACAGCAGATGTAGAAGAATTTGTAAGAATCATATCGATATCTTTTTTATCATGACCAATATTTTCAGTAGATGCATTATTGAAAATACGATTATTAATTTCAGCCTCTTTATTATTTAATCCAGCAGAATATCGCATCCAATCATATTTACTATCTTGATAGGTCGATTTTTCTTCTTGCTGCTCCCTCTGAAATTCAAGAATCATTTCTCTCTTTTTCTCTATCTCTATATGCTTCTCTATTTCACATTCTATATATGGTTTACAATCATTTACATTGCAGATGAATTCCCAATAATAATCATTATGGATATTTTTAAATGTGCAAAAAACTTGGTAAAGATGCTCTTTAGCATCTTCAAATTCTGTAATATAAAGATAATCGGTAGTATCTCTAGATGCTTTAAGCAAAGGTTTATCATCTTTATTTTTACTCTTTCCAGCAAATTTTAAATGATGATACCAATCAAAATATTGGAAAATATCAACCTTATTTGAATATCCAGAAGAAGATCTAATTTTAGATCTAAATTCATTTATATAAATATCTGCAGAAAGAATAGTATTTTCTTTAAATTTATCACAATCTTTTAGATTGAATAAAGTAAATTGATGATACCCCAAATTATTATTATAATCTATGATACTAATACTTCCATCATCATCTTGATAAAGATATTTATCATACTCACTCATCTTTGGAAAATCTTGAATTTTGATTCCTAAAGATTCATATTCGGTATTAATATGAAGAATATATTTTTCCAATTGAGATTGCATTTTCATGAATAGTCTTACAACATCATCATGATCCATATCATCATTTTTAACTTTCTGTCTGAACTCTGATACTGGATCATCATATTCTTTGTCCAAATCCAAATCTAAAAGATCTAGATTACTATCCCATGTGCCAATATATTCCCATTTATAACAGCCATCTGAATATTTCTCACACATCCATTCATAGAGAATAGACGGATCCTTTCTAGGAATAGTTAAAACCATTTTATCTTCAAATACTTCTTCTTCTGGTGGAAGTAAAGGACGCCCATCGTCATACGATCCAATCATAACAATATCTGGTGATAAAATCCAATATTTCGGTGTGCTATTCATCATTCTCATTAATTTAAGAATTTGTGAATTATCTCCCATAATATTTGCCTCCAATAATATTAATAAGCTTTCCTTCCAATTCTAACTCCATTAGCATAATCCTGCTGATTAATAGGTCGTTCGTTTTCATCTACAAAATAAATTGCATTAATACATCCTTTCTGTGGATGCTTTAAAATTTTAGTAGGGTCTGTATCACCATTTTTCATTCTCATAGAAACTGTTGATTTTTGAAGTCCTAATACATAGCACCAATCCGATACAGAATAATTGTTTCCATTATAATTAATATATTTCTTTGTATCTATACATTCACAATTTTCTGGACAAAATTGTTTAGAATTATCGATTCTTTTAATGTCATAAGATCCATTATTATATGATTCATTATATCCATTAGCAAGAGCCCAATTCATAAAATTGATAAATCCATTCTCACCTCTCCACTCATCGCAAATATTATTTTTATATCTTTGGCATATTGATATATATACTTTATATAACTTAGCATGATCGATTGTTCCACCATGCTTATATGTATATTTATTTCCTAAGCATCTTTCTCTTACTATATCAGAATGATAGCATCCACAAGATTTAGTTCCTCTATGAAGATTATTAGATCTAATAATAACTATATTTCCACAATCACATTTGCATTTTACTAATAGCCTACTAGTTCCATTTTTACTTTTATTATGCCCTACAAAATCAATAACTGTAAGTCTTCCAAATCTATCTCCGATTTTAATCTTAGATGTACGCATATATAGCCACCTCATACAAATATTATTCTATTAACATTGAGTATGCATACCGTTTCAATTTAAATATGAAGTGTGATTGAACCGGTTGGTCCTCATATGATACTATTAATATTTTATTACATTATATACATTCTAGTACTAAAATTTAAGGAGGTAGAACTCATGAGAGAGTACCATACTAAAGATTTAACAGGACAAAAATTTGGAATGCTAACAGTAGTAGGAATAGATATAGGTAATGATTATATTACCCCTAGTACTGGGCGCAAATCGCCTCGATGGTTGTGCAAATGTGATTGTGGGAATCCACAACTAAGAAGTGTTCCTGTTCAACAACTAAGAAGTGGGCATACATGGAACTGTGGGTGTAAGTCTACTAATAAATTTAAAGATTTAACAGGACAAAAATTTGGAATGCTAACAGTAGTAGGAATAGATATAGGTAATGATTATATTACCCCTAGTACTGGGCGCAAATCGCCTCGATGGTTGTGCAAATGTGATTGTGGGAATCCACAACTAAGAAGTGTTCCTGTTCAACAACTAAGAAGTGGGCATACATGGAACTGTGGGTGTAAGTCTACTAATAAATTTAAAGATTTAACAGGACAAAAATTCGGAAAACTTACAGTATTGGAAAGAGCGGAAGATTATATTACGCCTCAAAATGAGAGAGAAGTTCAGTGGAAGTGTAAATGCGATTGCGGTAGAGAATGTATTGTAAGAGGGCATAATCTTCGTAATGGCCATACAACTTCTTGTGGATGCGCTGCAATTGAAGCTTCTACAAAGCATGGAATGCATAATACTAGAATCTATGGTATTTATAGAGGAATGCTTAATAGATGCTATAATGAAAATTTAGTTCAATATCCTGATTATGGTGGTAGAGGAATATATGTTTGTGATGAATGGAGAGGAGAAAATGGATTTATCAACTTTATGAATTGGGCTATGAGTCATGGATATCGAGATGATTTAACAATTGATCGTATTGATAACAATGGTCCTTATTCTCCTGAAAACTGTAGATGGACCACAATGGTTGTTCAAGCAAATAATAAAAGATCAAATGTTTATATCGAATATAATGGAGAATCTCATACTATTTCTGAATGGTCTATGATTACTGGTATTCCATATGCTACTTTACGTAAAAGATTAAATGATGGATGGGATACTAATAGAATTTTTAATACTCCTGTAAACGATTATATTCAGATAATAACTAATTCTAATGGAGAATCTCATAATATTTCTGAATGGTCTACTATAACTGGATTAAATCGTGATTTGATTTATGATAGACTTTATAAGCAGAATTGGGATGTAGATAAAGCATTATATACTCCAGTATCTACTGATAGAATGCCTAATTATATTACATATGATGGAACTACAATGAATTATTCTGATTGGGAAAAAGCTAGAGGATTTTCTAATGGCATAATTTCTCACAGATTAAAACGAGGAATGTCTATACAAGAAGCTCTTAATACTCCAATAACTGATCAAAAGGGAAATGATAAAGTGATTCCTAATGCAATATATTTTATTGATGAAAATAATAAACCTATTAGTCAATTTGATTTTAGCATAATGTTTAAATAAAAAATAGGGATAGACCTTTATGGCCTATCCCTATTATTAATATTTAACTATACAACTGTATATTAAATTAGTTTTGACCCTTCCTGATTCCGCTTCTATTGAGAATGCGGCAACGACTCTGTACAGGCTGATATTCATCCACTAGGAAGCGCTCAAACGCAGTAACTGCAGGCAGAGTCGGATTAGCAGCATTACGAATCTCGTTGGAGACATACATCTGATAATCGAAGATTCTGTAAGTCATGCGGTTGCTGTTTCTCGGCGCCAAAATAATAATGAGCTGGTCGTTATTTCTTAGCTTATCACTACCAATGAACTGATAGATGCGCTTATCAGAGGTAACAACAGTACGCTTATAATCCAGATCAACTGCACCAATAGTATTGGGAGTAGTGTAGGAATACTCAACAGGAGTAATCTTACGAACCAGATCAGGATCACCGAAGATAGTGATGACCATGTTAGGATCATTCAGAACCTGCAGCATACGAGTGACCTCGGTATCGAAGGCATCAAAGAACATCGAATGACGCCAGGTCAGCGGATCCAGAGCATAACCCGTGGGAGGAGCGTAATCGAACTCCATATAACCCTTAGAACGAGAGTCCAGACGAGCATAAGAGTCATCCAGGAACTGCTTGATCTTGTCATCCTTGTAGTTAGCCAGAGTGGTCTTCAGCAGGGACATGATCTTGGTCAGCTGGTTAACCTGGTACAGAGCAGCAAGATCCTTAACTTCCTCAGGGCTGATGGTAACAGACAGAGGAATAGCATTCGGAATCTCAATCAGCTTAGTGAAGGTATCCCACTTCACAGTGCAGGTATCCAGCATGTGATTAGCAGTATCCAGCTCAGCAGCCAGCATAACCTTCTTGATCTTGCCAGCAGCAGAGAAGATATTGAAGACATTCTTGTCCATGGTGCCAGTCAGAGAATCAGTAATCTTCTCAGTCGTAGCGGCATCCTTACGGACAATCAGCTCAATGGGAGCAACAAAGGTACGCTCATACTGGTTGTAGCCAGGAGCAAAGCGAATGTTAGTGGGGAACCAGACATTGCTGACTTCACCAACATCAGCAGCGGTAGCGATCTTACCATTAGAACGAATGAAACCATCTGCATCGGGCATAATATCACCCTCAGCAATGTACAGCTTCTCGATCTGGATAGCAGAAATATGAGTCTTAATAGACAGATCATCCTGCTTGGTGCCGCCACACTGCTTCAGAACGTCAGTGCCACCCATCTCAGGCAGGGTCAGCTCGATCTCGTAGACAGGATTAGACTCATCGATGGCAGCAGTCATCTTGTTCTGATCCAGGAACATATCGATCTCGTTGCCCTTGGTATCAACAAGCAGACGACGCTCCATAGTCATGGTGAACTTGGGACCCTCTGCAACAACCTTCTGGATTGCACCCTTATCGAAGACCATGTTCATCAGAATGTTCTTATGAACAGGGAAGGTCATACCGATGACGGGGTTGTAATCAGCCATGGAAGCATGCTCCAGAATGGCATCTGCATCGTTCTCGAACTGCTGCTCCATCATAGCATGCTGATCCTCGATGTAACCAGGATCTTTGACAAAGGGATCACGAATATCTTCATCCATGAAATTCTCGCAGAAGAATTCCTTCAGAGCTTCCTTCTCTGCGGGACGACGAAGAATCTTCTTAGTATCCTCAAAAATATCCAGATTAGACTCTTCAAGGATATTCTTTGCAACATCAATAAAACTCTGAGTGTAGTTACTCATGGGATCGCTCATAAAGCTACCACCCACAAAGCCCGTCTTAGAGTTAACAGCACCGATAGGCATTTGGTTATCCTCCTTGATAATTTATGACTTACTATTTGAAGGACGTGACAAATAGTAAATCGAAAATATTTTAGTTATTCTTTGTATAAAGGTTTTAAAAAAGATATAAGCAAGAATTAGAGAGGTTTCTTGCAAATATTTTATTTATTAGTTACGATAAATTAATAATAAATGATTATTTATCTGAATTTATGTAGCTAATGACATCAGAAACGGTTCTTAGAGCAGCGATAAATTTGATATAATTAGTGTAATTATCAATATATGCTCTATTATCAAAATTATAAGTGATGTAGTCTACAATAATTTCCTTTAGCTTATTCAATGCAATTTGGGTCTTCTGGATCTTCTCCAAATTATTAGCTCTTTTAGGAATATTATTGACAGCATTAATAATGGTATTGATAGTATCATATAGATCTCTAAAACTTTCTTTTAGCTTAATGATACGCTTGAGTTTATCATCATCAGAAAGTGTATTATATATAGCTTCTTCTGCAGCACGTTCTTCATCATCTGGAATCTTTGCTGCAGGATCTCCTCCACCAGAAGAATTGGAAGTATCACCACCAGAGTTATCTCCAGAATCAGATGATCCATCATCTGTAGATTCTCCTCCATCTCCAGTGTCTCCACCAGAGTCACCATCTACAGTAAAATCATCTGCTCCATCATTACCACCTGAATCTCCTGTATCATCTCCAGAAGTGTCATCAGTGGTATTTGTATCAGAATCTCCAATATTAGTATCTTCTCCATCATCTGTTGGAGCATCTTCATTAGAGTCATCAGACTGAGTATCAGTATCAGAAGTATCGTCATCTACAGTAAAATCATCAGATTGTTCGTCTGTATCTTCTGTATTGTCTCCTTCATCCATTGATCCGTCATCATCATCTTCTAGAGTAAAATTATCTTCATTATCTTCGCCAGTATCATCAGATCCTTGATCTTCTGTACCTGTAGTATCGGTGTCATCTCCAGCTTCTGCATCATCTGTAGTAGCATCTGAAGGTGTACCATCATTTTCTTGATTATCAATATTTTCATCTGTATTATTATCACTAGGATCATCTACATTGAAGTCATCATTGTCATCGACATTATTACCGTTAACAGATAATTCATGCAGATATTCCTTTCTATAATAATCAAAGAGGCTCATTAAATCACTCCCTCTCTCTTAAACCTGCAGTAGAACTAATAGGAATTCTCTTTCCACTTTTTGCAATTCCGAAATGAATTTGTTGACGCTTACGTTGTAGATTTTTCTGGATCATAAGAAGTTGTCTATACTTCTTAGCAGATCCAGAAGATTCTGCACGGCTAATCTCACGATCTAGCACTTGAAGCTCAACATCAATCTGATCAAGAACTGCTTGTTTTTCCTTTTTAGAAGCATGCTTAGAAAGAGCAAAGAGAGCAACTGCACCAATAGCAGGAACAGCAATTGTACCAGATGCAACTCCAGCTCCTGCTAAAGCAATAGCAATCTTAATAATTTTAGAAATACTTACATTTACTTCACCAGTAATGATTTCTTCTCTATGATCAGTAGTATATATACTCTTAATACATTTGAGAAGATGATTAAATTCCATATCAAGATCTCTAGAAGCTTCTTGCTCTTTAGCAGATAGATCTTTACCTTTTGCTTTAAGTCCTCTAAGAGCAAGCTTAGCATCATTTAGAGATTTAACAGATTTACCATAGCTTCCATCTTCGGAATCGTCGTCATCATCTCTCTCAGATTTCTTAGTATCTTTATCATCTAGATCATCAGATTCATCATTAATGGCTTTGTTCTGTTTATGCTTATAGTCATCTATATTTTTAGTCACAGAAGATGGTTTCTTATCATCACTATCATCAGTATCTTTATCTTTAGACTTGATGCCAACTGCTTTCTTTACATTAGAAGCAGCTTTCTTAACGATAGGAGTAATATTAGCATCTTCATTCATAGACATTACTATAGCACAAAGATTGATTCTACTATTATGATCTGCATCAATATTGAATTCAGTATTAGATTCATGAATAGTATTAGCAATTGCCTCAGCTTTAGTATTGCCTTCATGACGGCAATTAAAGATGAACTCTTCAAAAACACTTTCATCTACATAAGGCTTAATAATATCTGCCACAAGTCTAGCTTCTTCTACAGAAACATTAGCAGCATAATTCATATTATCCTTAAGATTATCAATAATTTCATAGATGCAAGATTCATCAATCTCTTGAGCAACTTCTGCACATTTATTGATATAAAGAATATTCTTTTTATCAAAATTAGTAAATCCTCTCTTATTTTCTTGGGATTCACTTAGTACAACTTTGTACTTCGATCTTAGAGAATAAGAGAAGTGACAACCTTCAATAGCATAATAAATTTTAGAATTTCTATTTGCTAGAATATTATTAGCACACTTTGCGGTAGATTCAATAATCTTATATGCAATATCAGGATTGCTATTTTCATTATAAGAAAAATGTCTTAGAGGAATATTGATATATCCCTCTTCATCAATATAATCAATAATATTAGATTCAGATACTTTACTAATATCTCCAACTCCTCCATCAGTAATCTTTACAGGAGATTCTTTAGAAGAAGTATATATTGCATGATCAATAAATTCTCCAGCATCTTGAGCATCTGCAATCAGGTTATGCATCTTGAATTTATCAATATCATCAGATGTAAATGTCTGAGGAACAGTATTACCATCTGCATAGTAAGAATCATCATTAACTTCTGCTTCCCAAATAGATCTTAGGCTAAACATTAGATCATCAGAAGTTTTTACATTATTCTCTTTAATAACTTGAAGAATATTCTTTGCTTGATCTCTACTAATAGGATTATTAAACTCAGAAAATACAGTTCCAATATTAAATTCCATTTCATTAATTCTAGCAAAATCTTTTGCGGTATTAATGATTTCTCCAAAAGCTCCAATATCAGAATAATTTTCTCTGGCAAGTTCAATAATAGACTTCATAGATTTATTAGGATCCATTTTCCATTCGGTGAGTTTATCCCACCAAGATCCATTTTTCTTAGCTCCATCCATTAGATAAGGAACTAGACAACTAGCATTATTGCTAAGAATTTTAGATTCAATAATAGCCTTACGATAACTCTGAATATCTTTATCCGTATTATTATCGAACTCTAGGAAATAATCAGCAATATATCTTACTAGAGCAGCTTCATCCATAGGACCGGTTCTAAAGTCATTGATACTTTCAATATATGCACATTCTTCAAGTGCAATATTAAAATTAATATACTTAGGCCTACCATAAGTACATACCATTTCACATACAGTATGCACTCTATCTTTCTCAGACTTTCCTTTTAGAGAATCTACTCTAAATCTCTTAGTAATAGTTTTATGATTTTTAATAATACGATCAATAGATTTAAAGTTTGCAGCTGCTTCAGTAAGTCGATCCTTATTGATATCACCAATAGTAGATTCACCAATTCTAACAATACATACAGGAAGTTCAGAGGATTCCACTGTAGGGATAATATTATTAATGGTATAATTTACAGTACTTTCAAGGATATCAAATTGATTATCATCATACATAGTCTCCATTAGAGACAATGCATCTTTATAATCAATACAATCTCTTAGAAAAGATTCAACACGATACTTGTAAATATCCTTACTTTTTACATTAGAAAGATCTGGATATGCTACACAATTTTCATGAATAGATTTTCTTCTTTCCAATGAACGCCCACGCTTATACACATATCTTGCAATGTTTAGCGGTGTAGAAACCATGTTCAAAACCTCCCATTTTTAATTGTTATTAAACTGTTCAGTTTTCATGGTTTAACAACGGTAAATAGAAAAAAAAATAAAAGGGAGTGAGCATAAAGCCCACTCCCCTTATTCTTTTATACAATCATACCTTTATAGGTATGATCAACGCCATTAATATTGATACTTATGCTTTTTAATTTTCCAAGCATATTACCGCTATCATACATGGCATTGCTTCCAATGTCTTCATACCCGAAATGCGAGTAGACAACAATAGGAGGGTTCTTAATAAGATTATCAAGATTACCCTCTTTCACATAACGATCTCTAATGGAACAAACCATATTACTAAGCTGATCCATGGCACTAAGAAATGCACCAAGATCAGTATAAGATGCAATAGCATCTGCAAAGTTCTGGGTTTTTCCATCTGAAGTCAAATGATAGATAACGTACTCAGACATTATTATCAGCCTCCTCCATCAGTGCCTTAGCTTTAGTGAAGGCCTCCTTTACACCATCTTCGCTGTAAACTTTGTTGAAACGATATTCAGGAGTATAGGAACCATCCTGAGAAGATGCTTCCCATAGCCCGATGATTTCAATAGAGCCTTCAGCGATAAAGCTCCGAACTGCCTCAATGATACTATACTTTGTACCATTGAGATCAGACACTACAAGAATCGCATGATGACTTGTGGTGCAAAAACCGATGCCAGGGCATTGAATCGGAAACCCTTTGATATCGGAAAGGTAAGGAGTTGCGTTATCGATTTCCTTAGTCGTAATAGGGCCTTTTCTGATAGACATAGTCATGTACCTCCTTAAAAGATCACTACAATCCGAAACCGCTTAGCATCAGCGGGTTCTGCAATTTTCAAAATCTTCTTACTGGTGATTTCACCGGTAGTAGGATTGAAGACAAACTGACGATGGTCGCCATATTTCCAGTCATGGAGACCAGTGTCATATCCATAATGATACCAATCAATAGCCTCCATCTGATCGGAACCAATGTACTTGCGGATGATCGACATTGCACGATCACTAGCAGTAAGGCTATAAGCAGGATCCTGCTTAGAGCACTCGAGAATTGCCAGCTGATAGCCTAAGCTATTCAGTTCACTGCAATCATCGAACC
>NFYZ01009963.1_pt1 | contig 25936 bp, 20 predicted proteins | sample 1092561 | NCBI WGS metagenome assembly NFYZ01 (sample SAMN03609887, study PRJNA323583) | gut metagenome | isolation source: feces | host: Rattus norvegicus | place: Malaysia | collected 2013 | reverse complement strand
GCAGTAGCAAGGTTGAGTTCACAGTTCATTTCGATCGTAACTGGTGATCTCAGCTCTATCATGCGAACTTGGTTATCCTTATCGATGTAGGTGGAAAAGCTGTTATTTAACTGTCGGTTACCTATACCGTAAGCAGCAGTATGGTGGAAGGTATAAAACTCCCACTTCTGAGAGGATGGGTTAGCTCTTATCTGAGCATCTACTCTAAAGGCAGTACGACCGATAACTGCATCGTTCTCAATAGTAGAGGTCTGTGAATGAGTAGAGAAATCTGTATTGATATAGATGCGATCACCTATGATCTTATCATAACCCAACCTTTGAAGAATTAATTGGCTAACTTGATCCATCACTGGTTTATAGATATGTGTCTGTAATTCAGTGATAGCCTGTGAAATGATAGGCATAATACTTATGTCTCCAGGATTTGGATCGAACTATAGCATGAATTTTCCCGTGAGGAGTTAAAAGAATATGTCGAACATCAACAGCTTTGTCGGCTCTGTACCGGATAAGTTACAGTTGTACTGTCTTAACAAGAAGGAATACCGACTCTTCCTTTATATGGTTGCTCTTATCCATATCCCTGGTACTAAGAAACACGGTTACTTCAACTGGCAGAATGATCCTGAAAACACTGACAGTACTGTTAAGAAGAACTTAAGTGCTCTCTGCCGTCATTTCTGCATGGTAAGAGAAGGAAGATGGCTAGACCCAGAAGGTTATCCGCATATCTTCCATATGGCTTGCCGAATCGCTATGCTGCAGACTACTCGTGTTCGTGAATGTTATCCTTCTATTGAGCGATCTGCGATGTCTCATATGAATCCTCCTAATCTCGATCAAGCAATCGGTTACTTACAGAAGGATCAGTATAACTCCAATTGGACTTTAGAGACTTTATTCTCACTGGCTGTAGCTGACCAGCATTGTCTTTCGGATATAGACCTAGGTACTTACCACACATTACTGATGAAGGTGATTGATATGGTATTTATCCAGAACAAACATCTGGCTCAACCTTGTTATCTGGTTAAAACACATGAGACCAACAATGTCTCTCTGTTAGATATATTCTTCGGTTATACCGTTAAGTTCGTGGTTAACCACTGGCTGGATAACCTGAAATGGTACAGAGAGCATCAGCTTGAGACCAAACGCAGCCAAGAAGAACTAGAGCTTTATGTTCTCCTCGAAAATTTATCAGTAGAGAAGCAGCCATAAAGAGAATGTTACTTCAGTAGAGTACCTCCCACTAGGAGGTACTCTACCGTACTTATTTAGTAGTTTATGAGACCCTGAAAATGCTATGGTATAGGATTTCAACCATACGGAGAATCAGTAATTTATGGATGTCGCAGATAGAGCCGATTTAGAAAATGAACATTTTGTCAACAACGCACTGTATAACCAGCACAAACAACGTGAACAGACAAACCATCATGCCTCAAGTGAGGATGAAGTTAGATATTGTGACGATTGCGGAGAGCCTATTCCAACTGCTCGTCTTAAAGCTGTTCCAGAAGCTATTCGCTGCGTTGAATGTCAGCAAATATTTGAAAAACGGATGTGCCGTTAAAGAGGACTTAACGAATTATGACTATTAAACCTGGCGATAAGAACCGCCTTAATCACCTCGTTGCAGCGGTTCAAGTACTGCACGGATCTGACGATGAGATTAGAAACGTAAATCGTGCTCTTCCTAAGGGTACTCCTATCTTCAATACTACTGACGGAAGCTTAAAGATAAGCGATGGTATTACCTTCCCGAGATCTTTAGATGATCACAAACACACAGCTTATGCTCCAGTAGCTCATGGTCACTTATTCGGTGCTAATATCCCTTGGCATCTCGGCAACCCTAAACTCTGGTACGCAGATGACTTAGTTAATCATCCTGAGTTAGTTCCTTTAGATGGTAGAACTCTCTCTGATGCGGATGCCGTCTCATTATCAAAGGTGTATCCTGGCACTAAATTAGTAACTCCTGAAATCACTTCTCCTAGTGGTACTGGTGGTGAGAACAGTGAGTTATCCATGACAGTAGATGTCTTTAAAGGTGATTACTTCGGTAAGAATATCTTTAATGACACTCTCACTCAAGCTAGTGTGGTAGATACCTTAGATCAGTGGCTGACCGGTGATACTGATTTAGATGCAGAACACAGTGTTACTGTTACCTTTAAGGGTAGCTTGACTTACCGTATCACTGAGTACTGGATGATCCCTGCTAGCTCCACCGGTACCTATATCGCAGCACATAGACCTACTCCTAATACTTGGGTATTAGAGGGTTCTAATGACGGTGCAACTTGGTCTACTATCGATTCAGTATCCGACTATACCGATTGGGAAATCTTTACTCACCGTCGTTTTGTTACTACAGTAATGGACGACTTCGCTCAAATACGTTTTCGTGTCACCAAGTGGAATGCTGGTGATAATTTATCCGAAGACTTTGAGACTACTACTAGTTTATACACCGGCTTAAAAAGATTGTGGATCTTTGGTCGTCAGCCGAATAGCTTTAACTTACCAGAGGTTCCATCTCCTCATCCTGATTACGTATGGGTGGTTCCTAAAGATGATCTTAACACTGGGTTAAAGCACGAAGATGTTGGTGATATCGGCACCACTGCTGTATTACCAGAGTTACTCCCAGCTTATCGCATCCCTACTGACGGTAGACAACTGAAGCAAGAGAACTATCCAGATCTCTATGCTGCTATCGGTCATAACTGTGCTACTCAGACTGCTACTACCTTGACTACTAACAGCGGCACTATCGATAACGCAGGTGCTTGGTCTAAGGGCGATGCTGACCCTGCAGTAGCTGCTTACATCGATATCAATTTTACTGTTACCAATCAAGTGATCTCAGAGTATCAGATTGTATTAGGTGAGACTCATGCAACTCCTAAGACTTGGACTTTAGAAGCTGTTAATGGTACTATCTTGACTACTGTACAATCCTTCACTGATGTAACTCCTGAAGAGTTCAAGGAAGCTAACGGTACGTTCCATATCGATACCGATTTTGAGTCTACTACAGATATCGCTACCTTTACCACCTATCGTTTAAATATTGTCTCTTGGAATACCGACGGAACGACATTAGGAACTCAGAGCATCACCTTCTATGCTCATACCAAGGGTACCTTCCAGGTTCCTACTTATACTTCTGAAAACGGTGTCACTACTTACATCGTTGCTATGAATACAGCTGATGACGTAAGTGCTGATATTATCACAAGACTTCAGAAGAACGTTATTGATCTGTCCAACGTTGTGGCTTCTTTACAGCAGCAGATCACTAACCAGGACGAGCTTATTGATAAACCGACTGAATAATACAGGAAATTACTTATGTCAGATACTCTTAATCAGGCCCTGGTAGAACTCCAAGAGGCCACTGAAACTATGAAACAGGGTATTGAGGATATGACTCAACATAATGAGTCTGAGAACGCTCATCCTTATATCCTCAGGATCCTAAATGAACTTCGTTCCACCGATGCTATCTACACCAATGAACAGATTAAAGCTATCATTAACGAGCAGCTAGAACAACACCTTAAGACTAACTTTCGACAAGCTCACCCAGGTTTCGATGATTGGGAGAAAGCAAACACTGAGGCTCTCGAAGAGATCAAGGAGGAGTTCAATGCCCTAAAGGATAGAGTTGACCAATGGGAGAACTCCCAAGGTAGTTCTGACTTGATGGCTCAGATCCAAGAAGTACAACGTAAGTATCAAGCTCAACTAGAAGCATTACAGATGGCTTGGCAACAAGCTGTGGAAAATAATCAGACTGCTTTAGCTGATCAATACCGTGAGACTATAGCTAAAGTCACCGAACAGATGCTGGCTGAGATCGAGGAAGTGCGTGATAAGTGGCAACAAGCTCAACAACCAGAACAACCTTCTGTTCAGATTTATATCACCTTTAATGCAAACGGTGGTACTGGTGAAATGAATGTCCAGTACTTAACTCAAGGTGATGTCTTCATTTATCCTACTTGTACCTTTACTCCTCCTGAGGGTATGGAGTTCGAGAAGTGGTCTTCTAATGAAACTGGAGATGGTGCCTACACTGGTGTAGTCGGTGGTGAATTAGATACATCTTCTATCGCTAATAGCTTAACTCTATATGCTGTATGGAAGGAGATTACTGTGTCAGAAGGTGATATTGAGGAAGGTAAGACCCTTCAGCTCGCTAATAAAGCTAAGGTAACTATGAAGCTAGTTAAAACCATGCGTGTTTAGAGGACGGTTGTAACCAGTTATGATACATCTTGCTATAGCTGTAAACAACAGAGATAATACTCTTATCCCTACTTTAGTAAGTTTATTTACTTGGTCTAAAGCTTATCACTGTGAGATTGTTTTTAGTGATGGAGTAACTATTACTGCAGATTCTAAAGGAGTCAGATATTTAGAAGATCAAGTATACAACCATTACAAGTGGGTGGTGCTCCCTCTACCTCAAATTGATAGTACCTCAGAAACTGAGATCCGTAACTTAGCAGATGCTCTCGTAGAACGTCATCCTAAATACGATTACTTAGGAGCTATATTAGGAAGGTTCTCCTCTACCTTAGAGAATTCTGATAGGTGGTATTGTTCTGAGCTATGTAGATATCTCTTAAAAGATAAAATCCCTTCTCTAGATGATAATAAATGGATAACTCCAGATCGTGTTTGGAAAATTGTAGCTGCTGATATTGATAGAAGATATCGGCACTATGATAAACCTGCTAATTATCATCATCTGTAAAAGATTTCTAAATCTATCTTAACTACATCCTTAATAACTCTGAGTACCTACCTCCCCTTGCAGGAGGTAGGTACTTTATTTCTTTATAGAGTTTATCGGTAATTCTTCTATTCTTCTTATTCTAATTAACTTACCCTAGAGGGGTATTCTCTCCTGTTGTCTCTGTCTTAGGGAAACTGTTGAGTTATAGCACATAGTGCTATAACTCTCTCTTATAATAGGCATTATATCATCTACAAGACATGGGAAAAGTACATCTATACACACTTTACTAAGACCATATATAAACATCTCTCTATCCGTGGATAGAGAGATGCCATACAGAGTAAATGAATATAGTTTAGTTTTGTTAAGATTAGTAAGTATACACTATCTCGTTAGCACTACGCATATCGGTAGTATAACTAAACTCAGTCCAAGTTATATCCACACCATCATCGTACTGGAAAGTAGCTCCAGTTGAAGGAGAAGTAATGGTAGGAGTAACAGGTAAGTAGATAGGAGTAACAACTAATTCAATAATCTTAGGAGAGGCTGAACGTTCACCAAGATCGTCTACTGCGTAGATGTTGAAGAACCTAGAGTTATCTTCAGATACCTTAGGAATAGTAACAGTAACTTCTTCACCAGGTTGAATAGCAGTGATCTTAGAGAAATTAAAGGAACTCTTTCCAGCATCAATATCGTAAGATACTACAGTTCTACCAGAACCTCCAGATGAGACAGGCTGTTCAGTATCAGAACCTCCAGTGATCTTGAAAGCTAAGGTCACACCACCTTTATGAGAATCAGGTAGAGTAGTAGTAATATCGTTAGATAAAGGTAAAAGGTTGATAGCAAATTCTACAGTTACTTCTACAGATACATCGTTCTCATCGATGGTGTTCAGTGTAAAACTATAGGTTTCACCACGTACAACATCCTTAGAAACTGTCATAGTAACATTTTCTTTAGCAAGGATATTGTCGTACTTGGAGAAAGTAATGAGGCTATTTTCATCCCTCTGGATATTGTAGTTAGCTTTCTTACCGTTAGCTGAAAGAATTCCATCGAACTTAACTGTGTAGGACTTATTAGGTGCTACAGTTCCAGGAACAGTATGCACGAAATTATCAGTAGACGGTAGGGCATTGATGTAGACAGAGAACGAATACTCTTGGTCAGCGCCGTAAATGTCATGAACTATTATAGTAAAACTTAACTCAGTTTCACGTCTAGCATCTGCTGGAATAGTCATCTCAATCTTATCGTTCTCTGTAATACCAGAAGTCTTAGAGAAGACAATACCAGAGGTACCAACGTCAACAGAGTAACTATAACGTCCAGAACCGTCATCAGTAAGGTTAGATACCTGCACTGTAAATTTTGCTCCAGGCTCTGCGTTGCTCGGCATACCAGTGATCGAAAGAGCGCCTTGAGAGAGTGGTCTAGCCAACATTACAGCTAATACTCTTTTAACTATCTGCTGAGTAATACCGTCTGTAAAGGTGACACTGAAGTCTAAGATGTCACCAGCTTTTCCACCTCCACCGACATTGATGTTAATACCCATACCTGGGGTGATGTCAGTAAGAGGACTGATAGTAAAATCACCATTACCTTGCTCGATGGACATAGTTACTTGATCGCCACCAGTACTATCCTTTACATCGGTGATGATAAAGGTAGTAGTTCTGTTACGAGAAACATAGGTGGGTAAAGTAACAACAACTGTGTTCAGGTTAGGGCCTTGTGCGTTATAAGGTTCATAACCAAGAATAGCCTCACGATCTAAACAGTGAGCTTTAATGAGCAATGCGTCTACATCACTAGTACTGGAAGTAGCTGTATTAGCGATAGTTACGATATCAGATGATAAATTAGTTAAACGAGTATCTAACTTGCCAATATTATCTCTATTAGTCACGATCTCAGAATCATGACGAGCATCTACTGATTGTAAAGCTTCGATATCATTTGTAATCTCACCATCAAGTCGATTTTGAATGTGATTAACCTGAGTGGTAACCTCATTAAGATTGATAGAACCTACTTGAGTTTTCAGATTATTGATAGCTTCACGAATATCAGAGTGAGCAGTACTGTTAACGTTGTGTTTATTTAAGGACTCGTTTACTACAGTAGTAGCAGTAGTGGAATCAGCCTTAACTTGATCAATTAAAGCCCTAATATCAGAGTGAGAAGTCGGAGAGATATTGTGGTCAGAGATACGATTATCGATAGTCTCTGTACCTGCTGATGATTGTATCGCTTCCTCTACATATTTTCTTAAGTCAGGGTGAGCACTGGAATCTAAATTGTGTTCTTCGATCGCACCACGTGTTTCTTTAACTTCTTCTGCAGCATCAAGTACTTTGGAAGTTGCATCTTTGATTTCAGAAAGAAGTTCTTCGTGGGAGTTCAACCCTTTGAACGGATCTTCGACAATAGAGGTCGAAGTGTCAGGTGTATCACTCATGTAGGAGTCTCCTTGAAATTCAGAAGGTATATACTTACCCCGGTTGAGTAAGTATCTACTGATTAAACCGGTTCACAACATGACATTTTCGGGCCACTTAACTTCCCGGCAGTAATGATGAAAGTGCAATATGTGATAGTTGCAACTAGAGGAGTTGAGAAATAAATGTTACTTGATGCATTACGTAAAAAGAAGAATTTATGTTCCCTTATGTGAATACTGGAACTCTATTTGATCTCTATACTGGTAAATTCAGAGCTGGTAAAGATGGTAAATGGCCTCTTGATGGAGGATTAAGCCAGTGTCTTGGTATCACTGGTAGAAGCCAGACCTATAAATCAGGTATAGCAGGATCCTTATTGGCTAACGCTCTTTTGGTACATCCGGAAGCAGAAGCTCTTGTCTATGAAACAGAAGGTACTGTAGGTACTGCAGAACGTTATGACGATTTCGTACCTCAGGATACTCCTGTTTCCTCTCGTATTGTCTTCAGAAATTCGGGTGAATATACTCTCACTGAGTTCTACGAAGAGTTCAAGCACGTCGTTGATGCTAAGCTGAAGAATAAAAAGGAATACATCATCGATAGCCCATTCGTAGATCGTAATGGTGTTCCTCTTAAATGTTTAAGACCAACCTTCGTCCTCATCGACAGCTATAGTAGAGCTCGTACCTCTAAAGGTGACGAGATGTACGATAGCAACACCTCTATCGACGATAGCTCTTTTAACATGTACTTCGCTCAGGAAGCATTGCAGAAAACTAAAATCATGAACGATCTTCCTATCCGAGCATCTAAGGCTGGTGTATACTGCATTCTAACTGCTCATGTGGGTAACAAGATCGAGATGAATGCTTACTCCCCTACTCCTAAGCAGTTGCAGTATATGAAACAAACAGACCGTCTTAAGAACGTAGGCAGTAGCTTCGAATTCTTAACCACCACTATGATTCAGACCCTCAAAGCTACAGTGTTGACTAACAGTTCAGGTGGTTGTGCTTATCCTAGCGCTAGAGGTACTAACAACCCGATGGAAGTTAATCAGGTTGATCTGATGATGGTGCGCTGCAAGAATAACGCTTCTGGTGTTCAGTTACCGTTTATCGTCTCTCAATGGGAAGGTATCCTGAATAGTGTCACCAACTTCGCATTTCTGGCTAATAACAAGTACAAGGGTTTAGATGTGCAAGGTAATAACCAAGCCTTCGCCCCTATGATCTATCCTGAGCATCAATTCCGTAAGTTTAATCTTCGTGATAAATCTGACAAGGATTATGCTCTAGCCAGAGCACTTGAATTAACCGCACATCTCTGTTTTATTCAGACTCTGTGGAATACTGCTCGTATGCCAGATTTCGTAAATATTCCTATAGAACAATTTGCTGAGAAATTAAAGAATTCCACTAATTGTTCTATCGACAGAGTACTGCAGAGCACTAGTGCCTGGTCTAGTTCTAAGACTGCCCGTGAACAACTAACCATCATGGATGTCCTTGCTCTCCTAGAGAAGGAACAACCTGGTAAGGTAAGTGTCAGTGTTCCGGTTGATATGAAGAAGTCTAAGTAAGAAAGTTTACTCTTCTAGTTGAAGTAACCTCTCCACCTTGTATGGTGGAGAGGTTACTTATTACTATGTTGATTTATCAGTCATTTTCTCTCATTCACTGTAAGTAAACTAACCGGAAGGCCAAATACTTCACAGAGTGAGGTTGTTACGACGACACGATCTGGCTTAGTATCGATGGTGAATAGATTAGCTGCTGCAATGAAACTACTAAGAACTGCGCAACCGGCGGCTACTACCGAACAGATCCTAAGCGGCAGACATGACCGCTTACGACGAGTATGAAGAGGATCTTGCATATCTATCCCTCTTAGGCGCGGCACCCTTAACAGGATGTACCTACTTTATGATTTATAAATATCATACGTGCCCAATTTACTCTCTCTGCATATCCTGTGTTCTCTGAGATTGTAACGAGTCTATTTCACTTTCATAGTAATCTAGCGTGGACTGCAGACTGATGATGTAATCTGTCATCAGCAGCATATTCCTCTGGAATTTCGAGAAGTTAGAGGGTTCATCTAAACCATAAGAGGTATTATAGGTCTCTAGCTTAGGTGCTGCTGGTCTAGCTACTGTACTGGGAACTAAATATACCTTAGTACTCTCAGGTATAGGAGTTACGTTAGTTAACGATGTACAAGCAGTTAAAAAATTAAGAGACAGAAGTAATACGAGACATTTGTTCATTTACAAACTGTAGACCTCTCTTAGTTTGATAAGGAGTAACCGGAGTATACTCTTTAACTTCTTCTATTGTTTCTTCCTGAGAAGGAGTGGGAGTGTTCATAATCTCCTGTATTTGGTCAAGGTGAGTTTGATGTTCATCATTAGCTTGATAACACTTCTTTAGAAGGTCATTCATCTTTATGGCTTCATTATCTTTATTAGACAGAGCTTGTAAATATTGATTATTAAGACTTTTTAAATGAACGATATTAGCATTCAAAGTATTAATGTTAGCTTCCTGAGTAGCTATGACAGTATTAAGATTAGCATTATCAATTTGAGAACTGAAATATAGAAAGAATAGAGTGGCAAAAGTTATAACGACAATAACCCACTTAAAAGCACCGCTAGAGAAGGAGTTCCACAAGGTGCTAATCACACTAAACATGTCACCTCCAAACAAAATAAAAATAAACAAACACCTTACTCCGGTGAGGGAGTAAGGTGGAGCATAAAATTTTAGTTAGTTGTAGTACGGTTAATTCAATTCGTTTAGACACATATGGAACTTCAACTGTTAAACAAGAGCCGCGTCCTTAGTCGGGTCTGCTAAATGACACTCATCATCGAAAAGCGCTCTTGCATGGTTATACCAAAGATGAACAGACTTTGTTCATTAGCTTCTTCAGTAAGTTTAGTATTTCTTCTACTAACTTTTTAAAATCATCATCGGTAGTTAGATATTCTCTAACATTCTTACCAAATTCCACAAGTTCCGAGAAAGTGATATCTTCAAAATCACGATCGCATTTAGTTAACTGTACCACGAGAACCACTCCTTGTAAATTATCTAAGAGGGTTTACCGCGATAATATAAATGTTCTTATGACGAAAACAGCATTCTATAGCCGTCAACAACGGCCTATTTTCCGTGCTTTAAGAGTTCGTGATAACCATTGGGAAGTACACGGTGTGTACCATACTCCAGCATCAACTCACGAGCATAATCATCAGGATAATCACCTTTCCACACGATGCGATGAATACCGGCTCCGATTAAGGATTTTGTACACATAATGCAGGGCTGGATGGTACAGTATAAAGTAGCTTCTTTAAGTCTTTCACCAAGTTGTAGTACAATGTTTTCCTCAGCATGAATGGCTTTACAGAGTTCCGAACGTTGACCTGAAGGAATCTTTAATTTTTCACGTATGCAGGACTCTCTAGTACAATGACTCATACCGGCAGGTGCTCCATTGTAACCTGTACCAATGATACGGTGTTTTTCATCTACTGCTACTGCTCCTACCTTACGGCGGAAGCAGGTTGAACGTTCTTTAACTAACTCGGCTAGTTGTATGAAGTAATCATCCCAATCGAGCCGTACATCTTCGTGTTTTAGGTCACTTATCTCTGTCATCTTCGATTCCTTTATAATGGAGCAAATAGGGTATGTCTCAGACAGTCAACGATATTACTAATATAGACGACTCTACAGTTAGTGATTTCCACAGTATCTCCGCTATAGAGTACATTGGCTTTACTAGCCAAAACATGAGCGACTTTGAACGCATCATCACAGCTTATACCAATATGCCTAAGACCCAAGCTATGATGACTTTCTATGATCGCTTACGTAACCATATAAACGACGCCAGAGCACACAACCTAAACATCGATGATATCTCCGACAGTCTGATAACTCAGCTCTACTATATCTACCGTAGCTTAGGTTTTACCGGTACTAGAGCTGACATGATCGTTGCCATGATCAAGACTATAGAAACGGGTACTATCGATCAGTGTTTAGCAGGTGTTAATCCCAATAAAGCTGTCACCGTTCCAGGTTGGCAAGCGATGTTTAATAAACATGAGTCTGATGCTAAAGTTCATGCTTCCTTCTTCGATAGTTTACTCCCTAATGATGTTCTAAATGAAGATCCTGACTTCTATTTATCTTCCTTTTTCGGTGAACAGAATTACCTAATTGAAGATGATGGTTACACTATCACTAGCTGGGACACTAATGAAGGCACTTTATATTTAAGCATCTCTTACGACTTCAGAGAAGAACCTCTTAATACTACTACGGGCAAGGTGATGTCATTAGACTTCCTTAACTTTAGCTTAGATTTCAGTATCATTTTTAACTCTAACGATGTTGCTAATAGAACTCTTATCCTGAAGTTAGACAAGAATGATAAGGCCACTAAGACCTCTAAGTACATAGGTAAACTAACCTTAGCCTTCCAAGATGAGGGTTACGATCGCATCCTAGTTATCTATGATCATGGCGCATGCCGACTGCGAAGTATGACTGACACCGTTGATCTTAACTACGACCCATTAGACGAACAATTCCCTATAGCTTTATATTTGGATTCACCTCTAAAAGCACGGTCAGATAAAACCAACATTGTTACTATAAAAGAAGTAGCTCATTACCCTATAGCAGCTTCTATCACAGAACAATTATTCTTCCTTAATTAAACCAGGATGGGATTTATGCCAAGAAAAGCTTTAGATGGCAGACCTATTACCGCAGGTATAAGTGGATTTAAATCTTACTCCACTACTCGTAAAGAGGTACCTGAAAAGCCTATACCAGTATTAACTCCTGCCGAATTACTGATTCAACTTAGAGCTCTTTCTGAGGTTCTTAATACTGCAGAAGTTGCTGAAGCTCTCCGCTTAATTCAAGAGCACATCGAGGATACCAATAATCCTCATCATACTGACTTAAGTGCTTTTACTAATGAAGTAGCAGATGTTCTTTATCAAGCTTACTTAGACCAAGGTGGTACTGGTTCTAAAGAGTTCTACTTACAGTGTTTATTCCAGACCTTAAGAATAGCTTCTCTTGATGAAATGAAAGATCCTAAAAACGAAAATCTTCTCATCTCTATCAGAGGTGCTAACCAGTACATTAAAGAGCACGAGAAAGATCCAGAAGCTCATGCTGATCTATTCGAGAAGATCTTTCCTGGTGAAGCTCCAAGTTACGACCCTACCTTTGCTGTATATGCGACTGTGGGTATGTCTAATTATTTCATTCAGACAGTCATAGGTGGTTTAAATGATACGGAAACAAATCCACCGTCGTCGACGACAGATCAAGTGTCTGAAGAAAATAGCTTGGACATTTGTAGTTGTGTCGGCCCTGACGGCCGTGTGCAGTTTAGCGGTTATCGTGATTACAGCGGAATAGACTATTCCACAGGTACTGCTACTATTGCTTGTTTCGGTAGAAGAACTAACGAGATCGAGGATAGTGAAGGATTTAGTGCCGCTAAGACTATCAACTGTAAGATAGAACAGGCTGTTGATGTTTTAAGTCCTGAGTCTTTAACTAATAATGTCTTTACTGTAACTACTGGTTACGATACTGGCCCAAGACTTCATACTGTTTATCTACCTGATGTGGTTATTGACTATGAACAGGAGAAGACTTTCTCGGTATATGCTAAAAGTGTAAATTGCCGTTATTTAGCTATTACCTGGAAGGACATGACTGGTAGCGATGTTACCGTTAATGCTATCTACGATTTAGAACAGAATGCCTGCATGATCGTTAATGACCTTACTCGTTATAAGGTTAATATCGTAGAGTTAGCTGGTGGATGGTACAGATGTGAGTTCACTATTTCTCATCCTATCGGTCAGATCACTGATTTAAACATGATCTTCTTTAAAGAGAAGACTGATGACTTCTCCTTCCAAGGTCAGGATGAGATCTGTGGCTATCTCTGGGGATTACAGTACGAGGTAGGCCCTTGTGCTTCTCCTTATCTCCCTACTAGAGGTAAGACTAGAACTAGAGAAGCTATAGGTTATGTGATTCCTTGTGATGAAGAATGGTGGGAGAGCAGTGCTGCTACTTTACATATCGATTGGGTAAACGTTGGTCAATATCACGATGAGAATATCGTTCGTCCGGTTATGACTATAGTTGACAATAGCAATAATAACGCTCTTACTGTACATAGTCGTAATGACGGTACTTTAGAGATCTTACGTTATGCCAACTTAGAAGTAGAAGGAGTAGGATTCTTACCAGTAGTTATCTATCAGGACATTTTTGAGTACGATACTCGTAGATGGTTACAATTAACCCACGGTATAGATAACTCACAGATCATTGATCGTTTCAACGAGACTAATGGTCTTAACTTAAATACTCCTGCTAACTGGACTCCAGGTACTAAGATTTATATCGGTAGTGACCCTCAGGGTAATGCTCTTGAAGGTTATATCCGTTCTCTAGTTATCTATCCACGGAGAGCTACCGTAGAAGAAGCTGTCTTTATGAATGGAGAGGAAATCCATGGCTAAAGAACTATTACGAGTATCAGACCAGTGGATAGAGCTAGTCACTCCTGATGCTGGAAGAAAATATTTTTTCAACACCAGTGGTCGTCCGGTGAAATTCATCCTCAGTGAAACTTCCCAGGATACTACTAAATTGGATTATTCTAACCTTATGCCTTTTACTGTAGGTGGAAGTATTGCTCAATTCCACGTTGATAATAAGTACGCTTATGCAAAGGCTATGGTTGAGAATAACGAGCAGGTAATCATCACTGTAGATGACACTAGGATCGATGTCCTTGACCAAGAGCAGTTACGCAACGATCTGAATGAGCTGACAGTAGCTGTGATGAAGCTTACCAACACTACTGGTAAGGAACGTGTTGAACAGCTTAAACTCAACAGTCACTTCCGTCTATTCATCACCCAGATGCTTCACAGCCATGTCTGGATATCAGATATGTTTGCGGTATATGCTCAGCATACTCTTAAACTTCATAAGAGGTTATTTGCTGCTGAAACCTATATCGCTCAGCATCGTAAGGAATGGGCTAACTTACAGTTCAAGTTAGAAGATTTATTAGAAGTCAATGACTTGGCTGGTAAATTAGAAGAAGTTCAGACTAAGATTACTCAAACTACTGCTGAAGTGAGTGGATTAACTAACCGTCTTAATGAGTTAGTACCGAAAGTAGAAGAAGCTTGGGCTGATTACGATGAATTAGTTAAGGAGTTCATCAATCCTTTAGCTGATCAGGTAGAGACATTACAGCAGAACTTCTTATCGTTGAATAACACTATCACTAGACTTACTAACGAGCATACTCCTGAAGAGATCGAAGAAGCTTTTAATGAGATCATTCGTCATGTCAACTCTGAGATGGTATTACCTCTCACTGGCTTAAAGAACTTCTTAGTAGAGCTCTGTATTGCTACTCAGGATAACGATCGTCAGGATGAACAGATCGCTGGTAAGGTGGACTACAAGGATACTGTTGTCCTCAGCTCACCTGCCAACATCATCGAAGCTCTTGATAAAGAGCATGCAAGTAGTGGTGACGAATAGATCACTGAACAAGGAATAGCCTGATGTAGGTGAAATAACTCAGCCTTATTTTTCCTTTGACTAGAACCAAACACATCCCCACCAGGCAACAACCTGGTGGGGATGTTATTATCAAAGTTGGTTATTTGAGGAACTAAAGATTTACTGCATCTCTCATACGACGGATATCGATAACAAGGTTGTGACCTACTCTAGTTAAGTCATTAACCACTACGGAGTATCTGTCGAAGCTAAAAGCAATAGCGCGGATAAGGTTGACTAAATCAGTAACCTGAGAAGCTTTAATCTTATCCGCGTGGTTAGTGATCATATCGTTCACAGCGGAATTTACATCCATTAAACGATCATGAACCGTAGCTACTTCTCTGAGATGAGAGTCTGCGTCTTTAACATCGTTTACGATACTCTTAGCTTCGCTTACAGAATCAAACAACTTCTCGAAGCTATCTTTATCTCGAGAACCGGAGGTAAAATACTTCTTACTTAAGGTAGTATAATCGGTCTCTAAAGTCTTGGGTAAGACAGAACCGTTAGTTCTACGTACATAAGCGTTTACTTGGAGATTGCTGCAACGAACGTCATCTACTAAATCCGTGATCATAGCACAGATCTCTTTAGAACGAGCACCCATGTCCAGATCATTGAGATACTTTAATAGAGAGGATACAGCAGGACTATACATACCCTGCATACCACGAGGGCATTCTATCTGTAGTTTTCTATAAGCAGCGAAGTTCTTCTCCTCCATGATCTCACTCACTGTCATCATGTTGCTATCGCAGTACTCCTGTAGCTCAGAACGTTTAAAGTCTCTCCAGCCGTAGAATAAACCAGTGCTAAAGAGTTTAACTACGTGGCCGATGATGTTGACGATACCATACAACGCTCTCTTGAGAAGGTCACTAAGACCTTCCATGCCTAAACCAGTTTGATTTTTAAGCAGTGACTCGATGTAGTTAAGACGGTTATAGACTTTAGCCATCTGAGTCTCGATAGTCTCAGAAGAATTATACTCTTGATTTTCTACGTGTTCAGGACGGCTGATATCAGGACTATCTCGTGAAACATCGATAGTGATGTCTATTGTAGAGTCATTGATAGGTTTCCTGTCTACATCTACGGGAGTAGGAGAATCGGTGGAAACCGGCTCCAAAGGAATCTCTGGGTTATCTCCCATCGTTTGAATATTTCTAAATAATTCGTCTACGTATGTTAGGTTTGTGATCACAGCTACCTCCGCTGACTTTAGGTAAACCTTAGAAATTTCTATAGCATATCATTTAGCGAACCGAATAAAACAGCACTTCGGGATGAACCGAAGTGCTGTTACAGAGAGATGATCACGTGGATTGTCGTTTAGGATTTTACTATGAGTTCAAATTCTTAAAATAGTCGTAGTGACTACTGTTGGATACTCTACGGAAGGCCATAGCTAAGGTATGTACCGGTTGAGCTAATAACGTTTCCTTGATAGAGTTGATATTGAGTCTATTCTTAGGTACGTCATCGCGATCTGGGTAATAGAACACGCTGTCTTCTTTTAACGCCAGACGGCAATACATGAGTCTATTTCCTCTGGTAGTACGAACAGTGGAATCATAAATACCAGCAAGAATATAAGCATGTACTTCATCATTGCTAGTCACTGTGAACACGATCATCAGCAGCGCTTTCTGGGAAGAATGTCCTGATGTGAACGGAGCAAATAATTTCTCTGCGGTAGCGTAAACTTTACGAATGGAAGTTTCCTCTGTGAACTTCTCTAATACCACAGGATCTTTTTCCCATTCATTATAATCTTCTACTGGGAAGTAGTGTTCTATATAATCACCTGCATAACCAGGCACTACTGAATGTTGACGAAATAGCTGATCTTCTGCGGCAACTATCATCGGGTGGCCTAAGCTGAGAGAGATCTTAGCCGTAGCTGCAGATGACTTCACCCACTTGTGCTTACTGACGTAGCCCTGAAGAGTACAACTAAACTTAGGAGAAGGATCGTCTTGACCAGGATCAGCAGGAATGATCTCGTCTACGAGATAAACACTGATGATTTCCTTACCACCACGATGCCAACCAACTATGATGAAACAGCCTTCCCAAATCTGGACAAGAGCATGTTTACCATTAACCGTTTTGATACCGCAGTTGACGACTACAGGCGTGATGCGGTTACCTTCAGGATCCGCTGCGATAAGAACACTACCTTCGTTACCATTAGCACCACCCTCATCCCAGATACCCGGCATGCGATTATTGGTGATGATAGTTCCTCTTACTAATAAGGTAGATGGCACAGTACCGTTCTTACGCCACTCAGTGGTTACCTTGTAAATAGTTTTATTACGAAGTCTCTGAATACGATAAGGTAACTCCTGACTATCTACTCTACCTACACGGATAGAAGGATCCTTGGCTTGAGTCTTCGTAGCATCAGTGAGCTTCTCTTCAACAAGGTTAAGAATCTCAATGATACTATTTTCAGTTTCTAGATTCTCAATTTCTAAATCGTCAGAGTTATCAACTGTCAAGTCATCTGAAACGGTTGGAGCTACATTAGCGGTAGCTCCAACATCTTGAATATCCTCAATGGGTGACTCACTATGTTCAACCAAGCTTTCAGAAGATGAAACCGACTTGAGTTGATCTTCAGGAGTTATAGATGTAAGACTAATGACATTGTCGTCAGTAAGAGGTGTTGTTGTATCTTCAGTAGAGGATACTTCTATCTCCGTTGTCTCTATTTCAGAATGAAGTTCATATGACTCAGTAGGCGATTGTGTTGTGGCATACGGATTTATTACCGGTTGAGCAGCTTCTTCTTGTGTTGAACCAGTAGTGGTGGTAGTTTCTGTAGCCTGAGTAATTGGTTGTTTGATATTAAACACAGGTTCTTCAGTAAAGCCGAAAACTGGTGGACGTAAAGGTGCTCCAAATGACGCAGCTGTCGGAGCACGACCTGAAAATGAATTATTGGTCATACAAACTCCTTGTTGAAACAAGCACTGTACTCTGGTTACCCCAGAGTACAGTGCTGCTACTATGACGACACAAATCTTACCAAGATCTGGTAATGGATACTGCGTAACAGAACGACTGCGTGGTCGTGATCGAGATGTGATCAGGTGTTACGTTACTTACATAGGCAGCAGGATATTCCTGTTCACTGATGTCATCTGGAGTAAGAGCATAGCTCTGTACTGAAGTCATGACACTAGTGGTGAAGAAAGGATTAGGAACCGTATAGGTTGTAAATTTATCCGTCCTCTCTAAATTATTAATTGGTATCACTACTGATTTACCTAAGCAGAGGTTAGTAGGAGTCCAACCTTTACCTTCAGTGTAAACAGCATAACCTAAACAAGATGCAGCTACCTTCTCAAGACCGTAGTACATAGTGTTCTGCGGAATACTGTAATACATCTCGTTGATATACCAAGCAGCCTTGTTAAGAGCTAACTTACGAGCCGTAGTAGAAGTCATCGTTAAGGTAATGGAAGTAATCATCAGCTCACAATCTACTTCGGAGTGGTAGACGATATCGTCATCTTCCACGGAGTAGAATGGATAGTACTGTTCCACAGAGTCTACGATCTGGATAATCTGTTTACCTTCTTTATCAATACCTTGAACGGTAACAGTCCATGAATCAGGAATACTATCTACATCTTCCTTACGCCAGTTGAGTAAGTAGGATCTTAAGATCACATGAGTACTCTTAAAAGTTTGAGTGATGATAACAGTAGTATCATCTCCGTTAGTATACCAGCTGGTCTCAGAAGTGTTGTAGATCTTCTTGACTTCTTTACCTTCATCACTACGACCTTGAGTTAAAGTTAGAGTACCGAAAGCAGGATGTTCATAGATCTCCTTAGTTTCACCAACTATTTTCTCGATAGTTAAGAACTTATTCTCTAAGACATCTAAACCTTTACAGATAGTAGCATACTCCGGAGCGATGTAAGTAGGAAGAATAGTAGTTGCAGCTTCACCTAACTCTCTACGAGCGAAGATGAAACAAGGAGTGTCAGATACTACTACATCTGGAGTAACCACTAAAGGTTCAACTTCTTCCTCTAAGGTAATAACACGGTTAGTTGCCTTATCTGGGATACAGAAGGAGAAACTCTGGTTAGTGATACCGAAGGACTGTTCCTCAAAATCCTCATATAAAATCTTAATCTGTAAGGTAAGAGGATCTACAGTATCTGAAACAGCAGAAATGATGAATGCTAAGCTCTCTACTTCTTGAATGTTGTCGAAGAACACTTCACAAACCTGATAGTTATCCTCAGTTACATAAGTAGTAGGATCTTTAACTCTGTGAATAAAGGTAGTATTACCAGAGTACACTGACCAATCAGTTACTGTCTTACCAGCACATTCAATCCGGTAACCACTAATTTTGTGTTTAGTGTGATAACAAATACGGAAGTTGACAGGAGTAGTGAAGTTTACATCCTCTGGTAACTCAACATGTTCGTTAAATACCCTAGGAGCCAAAGTCATCAACTCTTCACGGTTAGTAGTAATTAAACCGTAGTTGTAATCAAAGGAGCTAACACCGTTGTGATGCACTGTAGTAGGTAACAGGATAGTTAAAGGAGGAGTGATATCAGTATGAGCATAACGAGATGGTAAAAGACCACTAGGAGCATTAGAAATGATCAACGGGTCTACAGTAACTAACTCGGAGACACGTTTCGAGATTAACTCACCTACTGTAGTCTCAACCTCATCCTTTTTAACATATCTAGTGTCGTGATCGTGATCCTTAAGAGCATAATTGTACATCTGATCAGCTACAGATTGCTCTAACTCGGACTTAGTCAGATATTCGTCGTGGGTATGTTTAACAGGAGCAGCTTCGATCATCTCACAGGTGATATTGTGAGGGTTGACAGCGTCACAGTGTTTTGTTAAAGCAAGTAAATATTGATTCGTAGCTTGCTGGAACTGCTGAATGAGATCTTCAGTAAGTTTACTAAACTCTTCCTTAGAAATATACTTAGTAGCGTCTACAGTAGCTAAGGATTTAACTTTCTCTTCTACGTAGCTAACAAATCTTGGAGCTAGGTAATATAGAGCTACTGAGGAAATAATAACGTTCTCATTAGCAGTGACATCTCTCAATTCTAAGTAGAACCGATCGTTGATGATGTCGGTGATCTCTACTTCTTTAAGATAAGTGCCAGTTTGCTGAATACGACCTAACCACTCATCGTTCAACATGAGATCGATTTTACCAGAAGGTAGTTGATCTACAGTAATAGTTAAGAAGTACAGTCCTTTCTTGGTAAAATTAATATGATTGATCTGAGCAAAGTTATCTGTGTAACCACCTGCGCCTACCAATTCACCATCCTGCAGCGCCCAATTCCTCAGTAACCAGTCGTCCGCTGTCTCTAAGTAAGGGTTAACTACAGAAGTAGCCATGAGAACTAAATCATCTAAGAAAGTACTATCACCTCTAGTGAGGTTGTAGATCTGCTCTACTGTTTTTAAAGTTGCTTCGATACTCCCTAGAGTGATCAAGCCATCTTTGGGAGACTTTTCATTGATAAAGTTAATAATCGATTTGGTCGAGACTCCTCCAAGGATCAGCTCATTACCAACGAGCGTCTCACTACTGGCATGTTCAGGAGTCAAAAGACCCGGTACAATATCACTCATAAGGTTACCTTTTATATTGAAAATCTCGACTATACAAAATGATACATAGCATGAGCCAAACGGGGGCTTAGGAGCATCTCCTCTAAGAGGAGATGCTCCTTATACCAATACACCTAATTGAAGATTTGTGAAACAAAATTATCTGAGGATGAGTCGTCGTCTTTAACTGGATTTTTAGGAGGTTCTAGTCCTAATGCTAATGCCTTCTGACCTTCGTAGTCATAAGCATATACGTTAGAAGTAGACATATCCGGGCCATTAATGTCATCCAGTAAACCGAGTGCACCAAAGAAAGGATAAGCAAAGAACTTATCTTGTTCTGGTACTGCTGTAGCATAACGCTGTTTATCTAACTTAAAGGTTAAATAAGCATTGCCAGCAGCATCGAACTCCTTATTCATATAGAAGAGGATGTCAACCTCACGTCTTACTGAGATGGAGTCTGCCATCATGTCTTCTGCGAAGTTCTTCACTGCTCCTACTGGATTATGTCTAACAACCTCAGCGGCCTTTCTATTCAACTGGTGAGCTGTTACTAATGTACAATTGCGGGACTTAGCAAAGTTACAGAGGTTGTTGTACAACATCTGTATCTGTAAGTTATTAGTACCTGTTTCAGCATTATCACTAGTGCTACCGCCTTTAGCCATTAAGTTAGCGTAGTCGATGATACACATTAAAGGTGTATAACCTACCTTTACATATCCCTCAAAAGAAGCTGCGAACTCGTTAAAACCGAACTCCGCACCTACTCTTCTTTCGATGATAAGTTTCCAACCATACTTACCAAAAGCATCACGACAATAATCAGCAATGTCCTTTAATGGAAGATCAGAAGGAGGTAATTGCTTGTACTCGTTCACGTACATCTCTCTGAACAGCTGCATTAAGTTCTGAGGAGTCTCGTTCTCTAATGAGTAGAGAATACAAGTAGGGTTATTGAACTTACCTGCAACGTGATTTAGTGTTACCATCCATCTCGCCATCTTCATCAACATAAGACTCTTACAGTTGTGAGATAATGAAGCGAACACCATCGTAGAACCTTGAGCAAAACCACCCTGTAATGCTCTATTCATGGCTGATAGGCCAGTCTTAAATCTATTCTGTACTGAGACGGTGTTATAGACTTGTAAAGCCTTTAATAATTGTTCCTCATCACCAAAATCTACTGTACGAGCAGTGTTCTCATCCTCTGTTTTAAAGAGAGATTGATTATCCTCGTTGACCTTGACGATCTCATTACAGATGTTCTTGATATCAGACAACAGTTTCTGTTGCTTAACTAAGTCATCTGCGGTAATAGCACTTAACCTACCAAAAGCTTGCTTAATCAACTTACTGTTAAGATTAATAGTAAGTTCATTACCCATCTTCTGTACTATACGGATCTTACGATCTTCGTCTAAAGGTTCTTTATCGGTAAAGATATCCTTAAGAGTTGTAAATAGTTCTGGATCCTTAGTTAATAAAGGATTACTTTTAAATTTAAGGATGAAGGTGTCGATACCCTTACTATCCTCTACGGTGATCCCTGAAGCTATCACTTCCTGAATAAGGCAGATATAGAGATTAGCTATCTCTTCCTCTTTATTAGTCTGAGAGATGCCCTTGATCTTATCAGACTCATAAACATCTATGACCTTTTTCACCAGTTGTTGATAGTCGGGACGATTATCGTGCAACAGTAAGACTAAGGCATCGACGAGATAATCTATTTTTAGGAACTGCATTTTTAGGTCACTCCACATTTTACCTGATATGATGTTTCTGTCAGGTTCACATGGTATAGAAAGCGTTTATCTTGACCTGTATGGTCACGTAAACCTTCACTAAACCATACTTCATTGCGCAAGGAGTATTCATGAACATCGGTGCTCACATAGAGTATATTTTCATAGCAGACGCTAGTGAAGATAAGGTAGCGAAAGTTAATTTCGTACCTGAAGCGTTACATCCCTTTAATGCATTAAAGATCATCACTGAACAGATCTTATTTATTCGTTTCATCAGCTTAGCTAATACTACCTCTGTAAATCAGAGATCTTTCTTAGATAAATTATACACCCATCTAGGTAATCTCCCTAATGAGATTCATACTGGTAACTCTGCTTTAGACAACATCTATAGAGAGAGTTATATCTGGGCAAGCAGCGTTTTCCTAGGTAATGACGATGCGAGCTATAACACTACCGTTAAAGCTTTACTGAATGCTCCTCCTGTAGATAAGGAACGTCTCGAATTCGATGCTAGAGACTACTATACTGGATCCATTACTCAAAGCTTTATCGATGAGTGGTTCTACTTAGTCTACGGAGAGTACGATAGCGACAAGTATCCTAATGCTGAAATGCCGGGTGCACCTATCTACTTACCTTCTGAGCTCTTCCAGCAGAAAGATAACTACATGCGTATCACCAAGGAACAGAAGGACAGATCGGTAGTGATGCTCTCTCCGGTACCGGGTTGCACTACTTTCTACTTCAGTAAACAGGATAAAGTTGCTCCTGATTTTAAAGCCGATGGTTACCCCACTATCAATGCCTTATCCTACATCTCACAATTCAACTTACGTGATTATGACATTGACCATGTCATTGGTTTCTTAGCGGCGTTCCACGTACATGAAGATCGATATGATATGACATTTAGCGAAGGCCCGATTGTCGGGTTGACTCGCATTTGTTTCGACCTGGTCACAGGAAGCTCGTATGTCAAAGATGCAGGGTTGAAGCGGTCTGAGGTATTATTTCTTGATCAATTCTTAAACTGGGTGAAAACCGCAGTAGCATCAGGACATCTCAAACCAATAAGTGACTACGATCTTTTCGGAAACTTATTAGCTATGGCAGGGGAGAACTCTGAAATAGTTAATTACTTCACGAAGCCGGTCAATTCTATTCTTGCGACGGAGGCTTATGCTTTCCGTCGCAGCGACTATGCTAGCCTCGTTGAAGATCGAGTATTAGCTGGACTAGAGGCAGCTGAGGACGATATTGATACCGACGATACCGATACTACTGAAGCCGAAGACGACGCAAGTGCAGTAGAAGATACTGCTACAGATGCAGCTCTTGACGATACTGGTGATGACACCTCAGAGGATCCATCCGAAACTGCAGACTCGGATAAAGCCCCAATAGATCCGAACAAGATGTTGTTAGAGTTAAATGTCAATGATCCTAATCTGAAAGACTATCTGCTTCGGGATATAGTAGCCAGACGTATCGCTAGTATCTTAAAGAATCCTCCTGAGAATGCTCGTCCTAATGATTTACTCCTTTTAAAACGTTGGCAATCAAGATGGTTATACTTAACCAGCATAGCTTGTCTCAAGGACTTCTTGATGCGTTTACCTATTCGGTTGACAGATGTCTAAGAGACGCCGCTTAAAACTTAATGCAGAATTATAACTGAAATTTCAGATATACGAGGTTCGTTATGCCTGAACAGTCTAAGTATGTAGACGATATTTATGGTAAGAAGGTCGGATGGAAGACCGTTGGTATTGAGTCTTTCCAGAATTTGGTGAACCGTATCGAGAATGCCAACTACGGTAATTTGAACGGTGCGGCAGACAGCCACTACGATAATGTTGCTTATAACGTTTTTAACAAGTGCTGCGATTTCTTAAGCACTCAGCGCATTGTTCCGCCTTCATGTGATCACCTCCACAATGTTAAGAAGAACCTGAGCATTGAGGATTTATCTAAGGATTGGCAGCCGACTTCTTTACCCGGTGAGGCTTTACGGCAGTTAGTCATCGATTCCGGTGTTGTTCCAAATGAAAACATCGAGGAAGCCACTATCCTATTAGGTTCCTTACTCTGCCGTGCTAAGTCTGCTTCTTCCAGTGTTGACTTCCGTGAGTCTCACTTTGCTCGTTTAGCAGGTATTGAGTCCTTCGGTGTCAACCATACTCAGTTACAGCGTGGTATGAGTGTCTTCCCACGTGCCTTATCCGATCAGTTGACTTCTCCTGGTTTCCGTGCAGACACTTTCTTAGTTGGTACTGAGTCCTTTGGTGCTTCCATGGACACTGTCCTTCCGGACATCCGTGCTGCCATGACTGTTACCTTACTCCAGTTCCACCGTGGCTTAACTGACCGTGTATTACACCGTCGTACTAACGGTACTCCTTACGTTCGTTATGTCGTTCCTTATGCTGAAATTTACGACATGTTGAAGTCGAACGATGATAACGGTGAGATTCGTAACAACGGCGATCACTATATTCCGTTCATCGAGTTATACGGTGATCCTCGTGCTGTTTCTAATACTTTAACTCCGATCGTTCCGAAGAAGAGCTTAGATAACAAGGAACAGTTATTCGCAGATGGCTTTATTCGTAACAAAGCCTACCGTGTAAACTTATTCGATCTTACCTTTGATGCTGATAAGATGGGATATTCCCACTACAACCTCACTGACGTGGTCTCTGAGAATGTAGCGCTAGATGCTCTTTTAATCTCTGTCTCCGATGGTTCTGCCACTGAGTACTTTGAGTTAAATGTTCGTCAACTTAATCAGTCCCGTTTGAACATGCTCCCGAACGTAAACGATTCCGGTATCCGTGGTGTGATCTTCAACTATACTTTCAAGTTAGGTAAGGATAGCAAGACCCAGACTGGTGCTACTACTACTTTATTAGCTAAGTGCACAGATACCGACTACTTACGTGCTCATATCAGCTTCACCTCTGAGATCAACCTTAAGTACGCTACTACTAGCGGCTATGGTGAGATCGGCGTTGACGCTTACAACAAGAACAAGGCTGCTGTCGATACTGCAGTTACCACAATGTTAGAGGGCTTAACCTTCGAGGTTGTTGCTTATAAGCTCGATGCTTGTTTCTCTGAGGAGAACCTCCGTAAGTCCAACTTGGCTATTCGTTCTAATGTTCGTACCTTTGACTTTGAAATCTCCAATGGTCGAAACATTATGATCGATTACTCCATGCAGCAGGAATTACCTGAGTTCTTAATGTCTCTTGTATCTGAGGCCACCTCTTTAGGTCAAGATCACCGTGCTCTAGACATCATCGTTAAGGAGCTTATGCACGTCTACGACGTTACCCATCTTGAGAACGACGATCCTAATTTCCTTGACAAGTTAGATAAGACTGGCTTCCAGTATGTGTCCTCTCAGATGGTTCGTCCTGTCGTGTACTTACAGACCATCGATTTAGATGATGTCGATACCGTCCGTAGCTCAGATTATCTCGGTGACATTCGTCAGTTCGCTGAGTGGCAGTTACTCAACCTGACCTCTCTAATCTACCAGAACTCCTTCTACACTCAGCAACTCAATCCGGGTGAGAAGCCAAAGTTCAAGGTCATCACCTCTGCTATTATTAAAGATAACATTTTGTCGATTCCGCACATCCACAACCACCTCAATGTCAATGAGTCTGTTGACGG
>NFYZ01005749.1_pt1 | contig 26013 bp, 30 predicted proteins | sample 1092561 | NCBI WGS metagenome assembly NFYZ01 (sample SAMN03609887, study PRJNA323583) | gut metagenome | isolation source: feces | host: Rattus norvegicus | place: Malaysia | collected 2013 | reverse complement strand
GTGATCGTCGTTTCTTTGATTTCAAACAAGCCTAGTTCCATTGATTTTTGTGTTGGCATATTCCAATCAGTACCTTTCCTACTGATCAAATACCCGTTCTCTCTCAGCCAAGCAAACAGACGAGTAGCGCCAATGTTCACACCATTCTGTTTTAAGATCTTGGCTAGCTCGCCAACCAAAATTGTTGTATCGCTAACTGATACGGCGTTGGCGAAAATAACTTTTGGTTTATCTTGCTGAATTTATTTACCCATTTGCTCATTTTCGATTTTGAGTTGAGCGTTCTCATTCTGTAAGATTGCATATCCACGTTTAACAACTTCTTGCGGATCGTTCCACTTGCGTTCAAGTTCCAAGAAATACTTACGGTATTTACGCCCTAGCTCTGTATGACTCATCATGCAAAGTTGCTTTGCCATATCGAGAGTTAAAGCGTAGTCATCCACTTTTCTTGTTGCTCCGTTGCCAATTTGGACATATGCACTTTGAGGTGCACATGTATAATCTTCATTTTCATAGAACTCTTTGAAGTTTTGTTTGACCCAATCGCCAAAATGCTTTTTGAGTTTTAAGCCTTTGTGTAGCTCTCTTGCACTAACAAGTTGTTGATCATTTTTCACTGTTACTTTGATTAAATCTGCCGTCATTCTCGCCATCCCCTTTCGGTATCTTTTTAAGATACAAAATTCTTAAAAAAAATATCATCAACTTCTTTGCTAGTTAGATCATATTTCTTTTTGATTGATAATATCTCCGATTGATGAAATTCAGCATTATTTTTTCCGTTTAACTTTGCCGAAAGACGTTGTTCACTAATGCCAAGATACTTAGCTAATGCTCTTTGAGTATCACCATGTAAAATCATTTTTGATTTCAATAAGTTAACGTCCATTTTAAGCTCCTTTCTTTTCGTTTGTATCTTTTTAAGATACTTTTATTATACAACCTTTTTAAACGCTGTCAATATTTTTTGTATCTTTTTTTTAAACAAATTTAAATTAATTTGTATCAACTTACTATAAATGTTAAAATTAAGATACATCATTTATAGTAAGTACGGGGGTGAACTCGGTGGAAACAATGGGCGAACGCATAAAGAGATTACGTCTCTCAAAAGGTTTAACGCAAGAAGAGTTAGGAAGAAAAGTTGGACTACAGCGCGCTGCTATTAATAAATACGAAAAAGGCAACGTAGAGAATATGAAAAGAACTATTATAGGTGAACTATCTTCGTTCTTTGGTGTCACTCCCGCTTACCTAATGGCTTTAAGTGATCATGACTACGATATTAATGATGTCTTTGATCGTCTTAACGACAAAAACAAAGAAAATGTGTACAATTATGCCGAGTCTATCTTAAAAAAGCAATACCGTATAGAGAAAGCTGAAAATTCTCCACCTTTCTCTATATCAGAAAAAGTATACGAATTTCCTTTCAAAGGTGCTGTTTCTGCTGGCACTGGTGAGTGGATGGACGACGAAATAACCGAAACAATCGCATTAAAGCACCAACCACCAGCCGAAGCAGACTTTGCCTTAATGGTAAATGGTGACTCTATGGAGCCAATCTTCGCCAACGGCCAAATAATCTTCGTCAAAACGGTCGAAGATCCATCACAAGTGTATTCCAATCAGTTTGTGATCGCAGACCTAAACGGCGAGGCTTTTGTTAAAAAGATCGTGTTTGAGCAAATCGGCTGTAGACTGGTTAGCTTAAACAAAAAATATGAAGATAAAATAGTCACTGAACATGATGCCTTCTACGTTAGAGGTATTGTAGTGTTGTAACATATCGTCTAAACACTGATGACGTTAAAAGCTGAAATAAAAAGGAGATGTCATTTATGGCAAAGAAAATCAAGGACGAAAACGGTAATACATACGTCCAAAAGAAACCATTCTATAAGCGTGTATGGTTTTGGATTGTAGCTATTATTGCTATTTTTATTATTGGCGGAGCATTAGGCGGTGGATCTGACGACAACGGCGGTACAAAGGTATCGAGTGACTCAAGTAGCTCAAATAGTAAAAAAAGCTCTACCAAATATTATAAAATCGGTGATTCTGTAAAAGTTGGAGATGTCGTTTATACATTGAAGTCGGTTGGAAAAACTGATGAACGTAATGAATTTGAAGATAAACAACCAGCTAATGTTATTAAAGTTGTCTATCATGTAAAAAACGAATCTGATGACGATTTGGCTATTGGAACAGATTTGGATGTCTATGGACCTGATAACAATAAATTAGACTCCTACGCAATAGAAAACACTTTAGACTCCATCGCCCCAGGAAAAGAAGCTGATGTAACTGCAGGTTTTGGCACTGATAAGCTTGGTGATTTTGAATTACAATTCGCTCCAATGATTTCAACAGAAAAAGCTGCTAAATTTAAAGTTACTGTTCAATAAATAGCAATTATCCCGACCCGTCTCCATGACGGGTTTTATAAGATACAAAAAAGAACATATATTCGTAATTTTAAATTTAAAGGAGGTGATGCTTGATATTATCCTATTTTACGATTGCCGGCAAGCTTGTAAAAAGAAAGGATAATAACTATGTCAATTAACAAATATACAACTAAAAAAGGCACTTTTTATCGTGTGCAAGTCTATGCAGGTAAAACACCAGATGGACGCAACAAAATGATCACTCGCCGTGGTTTTAGAACAAAAAAAGAAGCGAAGCTAGCCGAGGATAAACTCTCAGTTGAGATCGCTTCAAAAAAATTATTGGTCAAAACTAATATTACCTTTGGAGAAGTGTACGAAGATTGGCTTGAAACATACGAATTAGGTGTAAAACCACAAAGTGCGTATGTAACCAAAGGATATTTTAAAAATCATATTTTACCTGAATTAGGTCAAATACCAATCCAAAAAATAACGATTATGCAATGCCAAAAACTTGTAAATACATGGGTCAAACAAAAGAAAAGCAACTATCGCCTTTTCTCGAACTATGTCTCCAAAATTTTTGAATATGCTATGGCGCTCGAATATGTTGATGACAACCCGATTAGTCGTGTAAAAATTCCGACGCTAAAATACAAGCATCGCGAAGATAACTACTATACAAAAGCAGAACTGGAGCTCTTTTTACAAACTGCTAAAGATATATGTACACCTAAGATGTACGCCCTTTTCCGTTTACTTGCGTTTAGTGGCGTACGTATAGGTGAGGCTTTAGCGCTAAGTTGGCAAGATATTGACTTTGAACATCACGCGGTCAATATTAACAAAACAGCATTAATATTGCGACATAACGGCGAAATTACGTCTACCCCGAAAACAAGGGCAGGCAAACGCACAGTATATGTTGATAAAAAAACTCTATCTGTATTACAGCAATGGCAACTATCTCAACGTAAAAAACTGTTAGAAAAAGGTATTAATGCTAATGCTTTGCCAAATCTCTACGTATATAACAGTGATTATAACCTAGCAACCCCAGTAACTCAACGAGCGGTATCTAAAACCATGCATAAAGTTATTAAACAGGCAGGGCTTCGGCATATTACTGTACACGGTCTTAGACATACCTATGCAACACTTGCGATCCAAGGTGGCATGAGTCCTAAAGAACTACAAACTCAGCTGGGGCACAGCGATATCAAAACTACCTTACAGATCTATACAGCTGTTACCGATGAGCAAATGGTGTCTATTCCTGACAAATTTACCAGTTTTGTTAACTTCTAAACGTGACTGAGTCGTGACTGACTTTTATGGTCTATAAAGGCTTAAAATGATATTTCAAAAATATCTCGAAATGGCTATCGAACTTACTCTAATAAGTTATGGATAGCCATTTTTAACGAAATCAAATCATCAACTTAAAATATGCGCTTTTAGTAATAACTCGTTTAAAAAGGCTATAAACGTTAATATATAAGTAACAAAACTACTAAAACAGATGATGTGACTAAGTTTTTGGCTGACTTTGCCGGCAAAAGATGGGATATTAAAATTAGTACAACACAAAAAAGCGCCACGCCCAAAAATTAATCAGGCGTGGCGCTTAGTTTAGCTATTCATATTTTTTGCCAGTAATTGCTTCATACTGCTCAGCAGTGATAGCTTTCATCTTCACAAACTTCTTGATAGATAATCCTAGCTTGTGCATTGCTTTACATACATTATACATCTTCTGTATCACCACCTTCTAAAGCTACTAAACGTGCTTCGTGCTGTCCCATTTGAATTGATAAAACATCGATCAAGTCTAAAAGATCAAGGTCTTTATTTGAACCGGTCCACTTTGTACCATCCCAAACGGGATCTTGAAGATTGTATGTTTTGCCATTAAAATTTCTTACTGGTGGCAATTCAGTTGAATTCATCGGCTGGTTAGGTGCTTGCACCTCACCAATAAACTGCTTTGTAACAGCATCATACATATAATAGATAGACATATTTTAAACTTCCTTTCTAACTGCACCAAGGCCCAATACATCAGCATCAGACCAGATGCCCAGTTCAAACATGACTCTCGCAAACACTGGCTTGCGACCGTATGATCCTGCGTTAGTTCCTTCGTTACCAAAAGCATTGGACCAGTCGAACTTAGAAGCATCTTGCAGTGGATTGATTACTTTAGTCGCTGGTGACCAGTAATCGAAAACACCACTCTTGCTTCTGAACTTCTCGACTGTGATTGCCCCCCTTGACGCTCGAATTACATTTGGAATTAGTGGCCAGCTATTGAAATCAGTTGTTGTTAAATTTTCTGCAAAACCGTACCCATAAACGGTTCCAGTTGTAGCATACTCTGGAAACTGTAAACCACAACCGTTATCAAACCACAATGTCCAAGGTGTCGTACTGCGATCCAGCGTCCAAGCGGTCGGTGCACGACGTACTTCGCTAACGTTGTTATTCTCGACTACTTTAGGCTTCAAGCTGTCAATGAAGTCTTGTTGTGAGCCTGTGTTACCTAGATCAAGCCAGATTTGATAAGCAGATTTACCATCTTGACCGACTGGTCCACGTTCGCCTTGGTCACCCTTTTGTCCTTGCGATCCGTCTTTCCCATTTACGCCATCACGTCCAGCTGGCCCAACTGGACCAGGATCTCCTTTGGGACCAGGTTCACCTTGTGGTCCCTGATCTCCTTTTTCACCTTTTGGACCAATGACAGGTACACCAGCTCCGCCACTTTCAGCGATTTCCTTTCTAAGTTGCTCGATTGTGATCGTGCTTAGCATTGTGCCTGCGACATCATTAAGCGTGCTAGATAATCGCAATGTGATCTGTTTTTCATCTGGATAGATATAGAGCTTGTTATCGCGCTTCATCCAGATTTCAAGTCGATAATCGTCAGCAGGTAGATCAGCAAATTTTGCGCTGTCTACTGCGATCGAACCATTTAAAATGTCAGGTTCAACATCAAACAAAAAGCCTGTCCTGTTACCTACTTTAACAGTGACCTGATCGTCTTCTGATACAATAGTCTGTTTGTCATTATCAAATAAAGATAGCTCGTAAACACGACTTGTGTCACGAGCTTTTTGTAGACCATTGCTAATCGTTACTCTACGCATAGCGATCACCTAGTAACGCAAATTTTGTCCGGAATAGATCAGATTTGCATTTCTGATCCCGTTCATACTTTGCAAGTGAGATACTGTTGTGCCTAATTTTCGAGCAATAACACTTAGACTATCACCAGATTTGACTGTATAGCTACGTGTTTGTACGGTGGCGCTATATGCTCGACGTGCACCGTATTCTTGACCACCCATGACGCCCATTGCCACATAATGATAACTACCGCTGTAACTCATATAACGAGCCCAAACGTAACCACCTTTAATGTATACGTGATCGTATGTCAACTTTTCACCTGGTGCGTAACTTGCAACAATTTTGGCACTTGTGCTTGGCGCAGTACGTACATTTAATGTAGTGTTTGCGGTAAACACGCCAATTTGAGCATAATCTTCATCTTTGCTTGAAGTTTGTGGCTGTGCAGTAGCTTCTTGCTTAGCTTCTTTTTGATTATCAACATCAGCTGTATTGCTATTGCTGATCACAGCGTTCTTATTTTGGCCACCGGTATAGAAATCATCATAGAGTTGTGATGCATCAAAGTTGCCGTAAGAACCGTTAAACTTCATCGTGCTAGTCCATTGCCATGCGTGATGGTTTGTGTAACGATCCCAACTAGTGTCCCATGGATAGTGTGCGATCCAACCTGTTCCGCTTGGCACACTAACGATCGTATCACGCCAGCCTTGGCCAGTATAAATATCATAACGATATCCAGCTGCTTCAACGATCCGCTTAAATTCCATCACAGCCAAGTTATTAATATTCAAAGGTGTTCTTTGCTGTTGCTCACCTTCAACATCAGCGACTAAAACAGCGTTGATCGGTAGTCCGTCAGCTTTAGCCATCGCAACTGCGTAGTTAGCTTCTGCACGAGCACCAGCAACGCTAGACCAACGTGCAAAGTGATAGCCGTTGATATACAAACCTGATTGTTGAGCTGTACTGATGTTATTTTTTGCTGTGTAATCATGGTAGTATGTGCCTTCACTGATCTTGGTAACGACTGACTTAACACCGTACTGGTCTCGCATAGCCGTGAAATTACCAACTGTCATGTAACCATTATGATTTGACACGTCGACCATATCAGTTCTAGCAGCTTGTGCTGTTGGGGCTACAAGCGACAAAAATAGAGTTGCCAACGCGACAACTCCGAGTAATTTCTTCTTATTCAACTAGATCAGTCCTCCTTCTGTTGTGGGTACTGTTTCAACAGATCACGTTGTTTAGCATAGGCTTGTTCTACTGCGTTCTTGATGACTTGTTCATCTTTAACAGTGAACCCTGCATCTGAGAGTGCCTGTGCCACAGCTTGGACGGCGTGATTTTTCTTCATCGCTCCACTAAGATACTCGTCTACCCCAAGCTTTTGCGCTGCGATCACTGCATCTTTCGCTAGTGGATCGAGCACGTTAAAAATTGTTCGAGCTTGTACGTTCTTTTTGATCTCACTACCTAAAAATGTGATTACAGCTGTTAGCACGGTTACAAGTACAGTAACTACGACGTCATTAAATTCCATTTAATATCCCCCCTATTTTTCATCTTCGAGCTTAGAAATTCTACGCTCGTGATCCTCAAGTTCTTTTGTGTGAGCAACGATATCCATTTTGTTATCTTGGATCATCTGCTCACGTTTTGAGCCCAATTGTTCTTGTTTGGCGATATTGTCATTTAATTCTTTGATCGTCATTCGTAATGGTGTAAGTGCCGTCTCAAGCGAATGCGTCAAAGCTTTAACTAATGTGCCAATAAAAATACTAGCGATCGAGACTACTGCAGTCCAATCACCTAAGCTAAGTCCTAAAAATTCATGATGCAAAACAGCACCTCCTTTTATTCCGCCCGCCCACCACTAAAAAATCATTTAAGATAAATAGCCTTGTAGCCATCAAAAGCTGAAAAACCACTATCTAACTGGTCTGTACCATAAACATCTTGCCGGGCTAACGACCATTCAGTCGGCTCATTTCCTCGCTCAAACTTAACTTTGCTGAGTCTAAACGGCTGTGTTGCGCCCTTTAACGATCTGACCATAAAAATGATCATGTGCGTGTCTGGTTGGGTGTGGATCACTATCTTCTTATCAGAGCGCCCCGGGACGCTAGACAACTGCGACATGCTGGTCCAATTGTCTTTATAGACATTTGTAGTCTGTTTACCTTCGCTATCTTTGAACTCCCAGAAAATAAATCCTTGCTTGTCTAGATGTTGTGCATCAGCATAATTTAGGTCAAAACTAAAAACATAGTCCGAATCAGGCTCAATATTATATATTCTTTGTTCGATCTGTACGCAGTCTTTATTGCCAACATTAAGTTCAACAGTATTGCTATTCCAAGTGATACCGCCAAAATTTTCACGCCAAGCATCATGCGCATAGTTAGAGCCAAGCTGCGACTGTCGAAGTAAGTTGATCCCTGGCATCTGCAAATTAGTGACTAGTTTTAGCTCGTCCGACAATTTATCAAAGCTATTCTTTAACTCAACTAGGCTCTGTCCATTAGAAACGGATACTACTTTGCCTTGTAGCGTTTGCCGGTTACCACCACCAAACATGCCAGCTGGTTCGGTTCCTAACGGTACAGCTCCAAGTGGATATTCCATGTACTCAAGCGTAACTTCTGAATTGACCGGTAAAGTCTTATCAACGATCATAACTAGACCTCGTGTAGTCATTGTGATTGTAGCTCGTGTACTTTCACGTAGTCCGTTGTATGCTGAAACACCTAGTGTATATGTCGTTTTGGGCTTTAGGCCTGTAATCTCAACTTGCCTTGATGTTGTTTCTTTGATCTTGACGTTATCTTTATAAATGCGATACTGCATTTGCTATCAACTCCAATTCAAAGTCACACTATTAGCTGTTACATTTGAGCTACGTAAGCCACTGACATTGGCTAACGCTTCGTATACTGTGATACGTACTAAGCTAGACTCAACGCCGCCAATTGTAGCTTTAATATCTGTCGTACCAGTTTTTTTTGCGGTAATATTCCCATTTTGATCGATCGTCGCTACTTGCGCATTCGATGACGTATAGGTAACAGCGCCATCCGTTTGATTTGCTGGATTGATCGTCACAGTAGCTTTAGCGATCCCACCGACTTCAAGCGAAGTTGAGTTGATCGTCAATGTAACTGATACCGCAGAAATACCAGATGTTGCAACAGTCACAATGTTAGACTTCTCGCTTTCACGTAGCCCATTATGCGCAGAAACAGCAAAGCGATATGTTGTTTTAGCTTTCAGATTTGTTGCGGTGTATGTCGTTGTATCTGTGACTTCTGCAACTTTTTGCAGTTGTCCAGTTGATCCTTCACCACGATAAATGAAAAATTTCATTTGTGATCACCCGCCTTGCTAGCCTTCTGGGAACATCTTGTCATAATCTTCTTTTGCAAAATACTTTACTTCAACGAATAATTGTACATCTTCTTTTGTGAATAACCCCATTTTATAGAATCGGTTCACTACTTCGTAACTATATAACATACTAGTTAGCCTCCTTTACGTTATTTGCTTGTTGTTTCATCAATGTTGCTAAGATAGCAGCGCCTTGCTCCTGACTTTTCTTCAGAGCATCGACATCTGCCCGCAGTTTAGCGACTGTCAACATTTGCTGAGCTTCTTGCTTTTCCGCAGGTGTTACTGCCGGAACGTTATCCGGGCGCTGTTGTTGCGCAAATTCTTTGTCGAATTCTTCTTTAGTCATCGGCACCCACTCCGTCCCGTTCCACGTAGGTGCATACATACCAGTGCCGTCAGTGTTCACTGGTGCGATCGTTGTTGCATTTTCTGGAACTTGTGCACCATCATCGATCACATCAGTATATGCAAAGCGCTTAGTATCATCAAAATAATAGATCAACATTTATAGCTCACTTCCTTTCTAGTTGTATAAGATCCCAGCTAATTGCAAAGCAGCACCTTTATTATTCCAGTCGTTGCCACGAGTATAGAATGTTAAGATACCCTTATCAATTTTGAAATCAAGATCGAATTGCGCACCATCGCTGTCAAACCCGTAACGTCGATGATCGCCAAACATTTCAAACTTTGAATACCCATTAAAGTAAGATTTTGGGATAGACACCGCTTCACGATTGGTCCATCCTTTCATATTAACCGCGATATACGCACGCAAAGATACGATTGCAAAATTGTTAAATTTAAAGATGTATCCCTTGCCACTATTAGCGTCCAAATTTGTACCGTTAAGAGCAGTAAATTGCTCCTTCGGAATAACTGTGACACTACCGTTCATGCGTTCAAGCTCGTTTTTTACATTATTGAAGTTTTGTTGGATTGCTTCCGGGCCACCGTTCATCCCCGTTACAATCGGTTGTAATGAGATAGACATTATCTATCAACCTCCTTTATTCATTCCAGTCAAGTTTTTCTGTTTCGTCATTGATCCGTGTTGCACGTAAATTTCTTGGTGCGCTCACCGTTGTAGGCTGTTGATCTGTTTGCGGTGGTGCAACTGAATCAGATGAGATCTGATGTTGTCCATTTCCAGCCAGAGCACGTCGATCATCGACTTCGCCTAGATCAAAGCGCAGTGTTTTATAACCGTCGATCAAATACCAATAACCATACTTATATTCAACGACCCCACGCATTGCATATGTCGTTGGCAAATGGATCACTACAGTATTTAGATCTTGATATTCGATCTGTGGTGCTACGCTAGTAAAATTAGTACCACCAAATGATCCGCTTGGCCCAGTTCCTAGGCCTCCTGTTTCGGTACCGATTGCATATTCGTAATAAAGAATATTTACCCGTGGGTTGCGATTTTGATTGTGTTTTAGCGTGATCGTAAAGCCTGCAGGAACATACGAAGCAAGCAATTGCTCAATGTGTTCTAATCGATTATCTAGCGTTATATAGCTACCATAGCGATTAGAATTGCGAGCTAGAATAACTTCACTGTCAACTGTCGCATTTGCGATCACTTGCAAAAATTGGTTCTCTAAGTCGGTTTGTCGCCCTTCAACTTGTCCTTGTCGATTGATAAGCTCAAGCTTTAGATCGTTCATCGCTCGCTTAAATTCTTGCTCGTCATTGATCAGATACTGTGCAATACGTGCTGTATAGATCGCCCACTGCGCTAATGTCTCACGCACGTCTTTACCGTACATTTTTTCTCTAAGCCAAGTCGCTACTGTTTGAGCGACCTTTTCAACGTCACCCACCGAAATATCACGCTGAAGCTTTTTTAGATCTTCTTGCGTGATCGGTGTATTATCTCGATATGTCACTTTCTCACTTCCTTTCAATTAAGATAGGTCTTGAATTTATCGCTTGGCTCTGTGTTCATATCAACATTGCCAGTGATCCCAGATACTCGACCTTTACTTGTATACTGCCAAAGATCGTAAGGGTGCGTAGGCTTCGTACTATTGACGATCGAGCCATCATTTTGTCCGTAACTCGGAATCCAGATCGCACCAGCCCTAGCGGTATTCAAATTGAAGCTGTTATACAGATGATTTGCGATATATAACACGATCTTATGATCTGGTACACCTAAAGTATTGAGCTGTGACATGAATGCTTCGATACCAGCTCGCATCTGAGACACATTGCCACCCATTTCCACACTTTCCACATCGATCGCATAAAAAACAGGCTGTTGCTTGTTAGCAACAACCCGCTGGACTCTTTGATAAAAATCTCTCGCTTCTTGTTGTGCGTCTGCTGTCGATGTACCACGAAAATACGCATATACCGCATATTTTCCACCTGCATTGATACACTTCTGCAGATTTTCCATGTACTTAAGATCTTGGTGAGATGAACCATCTTGAATACGAATGATACTCAATGTTACGTCATCTCTGACAACACTATTCCAGTCGATCACACCTTGCCATTCGGACACATCAATGATCTTTCCGATATGTGTGGGCTGTGGTTGCGGTATCTGTCCGTTGAACTTATTTTCAAGTTCTTTTAAAGCTTGCTGTAAGTCTCTTATTTGCTGCTGTGACGTATCATACTTATCGTTCCAATTGGCAACATCCCTATCCTCTTGTCTTATTCTACCAATAAATTTAGCCATATTAGCGTTATTCAATTGGTAATCAACAAGTCTTTTTGATTGGTCTCCAATCTGTAAAGTCGACTGTAACGGCTTATTTATATTTACAGTAACACCAGTCAGGCGCAACCACTCATCAATACCCGCTACATGATTAACAACATGATAATACTTACCAACTTCGAAGTCATTCACGGCTAAATTTAACGGTTCTAAATCAACAGCTTCAATCTCATACCCAACTTTAGTTCTTTTAAATGTTGCTAGATGCTCTCTGGCCTTAGTTAATAGGTTCGCCGGGACTTTTACATCATCCCAAGTTTTGCTACCAGAAATACGCCCATAAGTGTTAATAAGTTCCTGATCTTCGATGTATTTCTTGCCACCATTAACGCTTTCTATCGTTATTCGTGGTGTTGATACGTCTTTGACTTTATCATCACTTACAGTCTTTTCTTCAGTAGCTCCAAATGGATATAGGACTGTGACTAATTCATTTAAGTTTGGCTTAGCTTGAATAGATATCAGATTTTTAGCGATTTTTATTTCTTGGTCCGCTCTTAATTTTTCATCGCGTAACCAATCTATATATTGCTCTCCATTTTCATTTCGTACACTAAGCTCACCACCTAGACCGTCTTTGCTAAGTAGGTCGGCTTGGATCTCAGCCAGTGTTTTCAGACCATCTTCGATGTAGCAATACACGTTATCGGTAGTATTGGTAACATTAATACGCCCCACCTTAAACTGCCTATCTTTATCAACTTGTGCGTTGTGCACATCAATAAGCTTTCTAAAGAAGTCAGCGGGCTTCATTTGAATTTTTTCCCAAGTAACAACACTATCATTCAAATAAGCTAATTGAGATTCACAAGTTACCTCTTTATAAAATGCTCCTTCACTTGTTGCGTGCGTTTGTATTGAAATAACTCTACCTCTGAAATAGTACTTACTTTTTCTGGTGCTCAATACATCAATATACGTCGTCCATTCATAAAGCTTAGTGTAACCCGGATTATCCGGATAGATAGTAAAAGTAAAGGAAGCGGCCGCCCCAACGCTAGAAGCTATTTTGCTTTCGCTACCTAGCCTAAGTGCAGTTTTAGGTGCTCTATCATCATGAATTAGTAATGTATCTGCTTTATTTCTAATTTCAACAATGAACAAAACTATAACACTTCCTTCGAAAAACTAAATTGAATGCGACCTCTGCCAGTTATAACTACAATATTATCGCCTTTAGCAAACGCTATTTTGGTATCTGTATAGCTACCTTGCGTAAACGTTTCATCAATACCGTTCAGACTTATTGTAGCTGTCCCAGACACTGTTATTCGTGGTTTAACAATAGTTAGACCTGTATTATAGATATGAGTTGTTATACCGCCATCTATATTAAATTTAAGTTCTTGAGCTACATCGTTATCGAATTCAAAAGGATCCCACAAATCAGTACCCTCATCAATAGCGTGTATTTTGTATGGATAACAAGTAAATTTAACTTTAAAAATACTATACCCATTTTCTTCGGTATAATCGTAGTCGCCTTGCACTTCAGCAATAAAGTAGTAGTACGGTATTGCTGTGTCAGATAGCTTATGTCGTATACCCGGCTGTAGCCAGTTAGCTATTTGGGACTTTCTATACTCAAGTTCTTCAACACTCAATGCATTAGGTCGGACAATATAAAAGTTATATTCTAACGTCCTTTCTTCATATAAGTCGCCAAAAACATCAGCATAGTCATATTTGATATTTGAGTTTGGTATTTGAATGGTCGCTTTATTTTTTTTAGGATATCCGATCTCGGCGCTTTCAATCATCAACTTAAAATCAGTCCATGAATTAACACCATCAAAATCAATACTTCTAACTTCCACTCCAAACACCTCTGCTTTCCAAATCAATATTTCTGACCTGTTGGTTTCCTATTTCTGATCCAACTAAGCGACCTACCTTTTGTCCGTCCATCAAAACATCGCTAGGCTTTTGTAGTAACGCTTGTAATAAGTTGATCATAGTATCAAACTTAGCTTCTAACTTGCTCAAATCAGCTTGATCGTTATTAACTACTACACCACCTGAACTAGAACCAACAACAAGATCTCTAGCATTCAAATAGCGCATATTGCTCATTAGTTTAGGTTCCAGCTCAGTACCTTTGGCATACTGTTTAAGCCCCGGAAACCGACGTGCCGTCTTAGAAGCAGTTAAAACCTTAGAACCACGCGGAGCGTCAAACATAACATTGCGTCCATAGGGGATAAACGTTTCCCCGCTCGGAAATTGAACCAACTCACGAAAGACTGGGCCAGGCTGATCGTTGACCATCATAAGACCACCAGGATGGTAATTAGTACCTTTAGCATGTCCAGTAACTTTTTCAATGATTGATTTGAAAACAGTTGTCAAAGTAACCGTATGATCACGCTTAGAATTAAAACCTTCCACCGCACGAGATGCACTATTGGCTGGCCCGGAAGCATTGTCGACTGCTTTGGCATTTTTTGTTCCACCCGGGGATGTATTTCTAAAACTTGTAACTGAACGTGAAGCTTGTCCCATCGCAGAACTTGCCATATCAACTGCCATCCCTTTTTTAGCAGGCCCAGTAGAAGTGTTACGGTAATTGTCAACACTCCCCTTTGCTCTTGAAATCGGACCAGACGTCAGATCTTGGCCAGAAGCCACTTTTGTTGGTCCAACAGGTGTGTTTTTATACTGATTTACTGCGCCAGTCGCAGCTTGAATCGGACCAGAAGCAAGATCCATGCTTTCAAGAACTTTCTCTTGTCCCGGATTTGCTTGCTGCCATCTATCGAGCGCCTGCTTAGCTAAATCAATATTTCCACTTGCATTATCTTGTGCGACAATATTCTTCAAAGCTTCAGCTGGCATCCCTTGCCACAGATTATAGTCAGTTATCGCCTGTTGTAACTCTCTGTTACCTTTTGCATTAACGATAGCTTGCTTAGCTTCAACGCTTAAACTATTCCACTTACCTGCATCAGTATAGAGTTGAAATAATTCTTGTCCGCCTTTTGATAAAATTCTTGCTACTTGATCTTTTAAAGACAGCGTATTCCATTTATCGCCTTGAATAAGCGCGGCGTTCACTTCATCTTTGCCCTTAACTCCAAAAATGGCTTCTAATTCCTTCAAACTCAATGAGTTCCAAATTCCTGCTTGTTGCAAGGAACTGACTAACTCTTTTGTACCTTTGGCATTTAAAATGGCCTCTTTCTGTTGTAGATTCAAATTATTCCACTGATCTGTTTTTCTGAACAAATCATAGAATTTAGTTGTTGCTTTATCGTCAATGAGAGCTTTTTGCTCTTTAAGAGATAGCTTATTCCACTGATCAAATTCAAGTAACGCATTTTTTAGTGCTTTAGTATCACCATTAACAGCCAATTTTTGTGTCTTAGCATCTAACTTATTCCACAAACCTAAAGACTGTAACGAGTCAATGATCTTTGCGCTTGCCTTATCATGAATTAGAAGATACTGCTCTTTGGGATCTAGCTTGTTCCATTCACCCATTTTAAATAAAGAATCAACAACTTCTTTTTTACCTTTAGCATTAACGATAGCTTTTTTGGTTTCAATCGACAGACTATTCCACTGCTTTCCATCTTCGATCATCTCGGCCAATTCTTGATTGCCCTTTGATTTGATAAGAGCTTTTTTCTCTTTCCAACTCAAAGAGTCCCACTTATTATTTTGTAAAACAGCTTCAGCTACCATTTTTTTGGCATTAGTTGTCAGCTTACCTTTCTTCAAAAGGAGACGTATATCATTCCATTTTTTACCTGATTTTACAGCTTTATTAACTTCCTCTTGCGCATTAGTTTTTAACTTACCAGTTTTTGGATCAAGTACTAAGTCATTCCAAGCATCGGCTGCTTTACGAACATTTTTCTTCATGTCTTCGTTGATTTTAACAACTGCCGACGAACTCTTTTTCTGTGCTTTATCATATGCATCATAGACTTTTGATGCCTCTTTTTCGGTTAATCCAGCCCAATTCCATAAATCTTCAAGAATTTCTTGCCTTGATTTACCCCGTTTCTTTTCAGCATTGATAAAACCAATGCCTAATTGATTTAAATTATTGATATGATCATCCTCAAGCGCTTCTAGCGCCTTGTTTTTTTCCTTAGTACTTAAAACCGATGAATTTTTGATTTTCTTTTGCTTATCAAGGTAAATATCTTCTTCTTTACGCATTGCATCAGAAACGGCGTCCGTCATAGCTTGTAGCTGTTTCTTTGTCATACCATTAGTCTGATCAAGTTGGGCTTTCAAAACTTGTTCTTGTTGATCAGCACTGAGATTTAGAGTTTTAACTTGCTCTTCGGCCATTTTAGTTTGAATGTTAGTTATCTGATCTCTCTGCTCTTGAGTAAGAGCGACATTTTTATCTTTAGCTTCTTTGGTAATATTGTGGACTTGCTTATTATAGTCCTTCAACTTGCTTAGGCTTTTTTTGTTAGCTTCGTCAGTTTTTTTAGCTTCTTCTTTGATTATATCCCCCGCAGATCCACCAATCGACTTCGCTAAGTCGCTAAGTTGTTTCTTTTGCTTGGCGGTAGAATCTTCCACAGTTTTCACCATTCCATCAAAAGCATCATTGATACGCTTAGCGTTAGTTTCAGCTTTTGATGCTGTATCATCTAATGCAGTAGAAGCTTCTGTCGAGTAGTTTTTAAATTTGGTTGCAGCTTGATCAGCGTCTGCACCAATATCACTACCCCATTTTTTAGTGCGTTCAGCAGATTCATAGGCTTTTTCGCCCCATAGCTTCCAAGCAGCAACACCTAAGCCGACTGCAGCAACAGCACCTAAAACATATGGATTTAGTAAATTGATAGCCATTCCAGCACTACCAGCACTCTCACCAAGTAATGCCAGGCTGGCTTTACCTGCAGCTGCTTTAGCACCAAATCTTCCTACTGCACCACTACCAACTTCAAATGCAGATGTTGCGATCCCAGTTGAAGCTGAAACAGATTGCAATACACTAGCCCCTGCTTTCCAAGCTCGAAAAAATCCTATAGTTTTGACAGTTCCTTGAGCAAGCATTCCTAAAGGTTTCAAAATACTACCAATCAACATGCTCATTGGACCAATTGCAGCTGCAAAAAGTCCAGCCTTAACGATCATTTGTTGCGTAGATGAGTCCATCTTGCTAAAAGCATTGATCCAGTCACTTGCTTTTTCAATGACAGGTGTTAGAGCTGGTAAAAGCTTTTGACCAACCTCAATTGCTAACACATGAACTGATTGCTTAAAACGTTCAAGTTTAGCTTTTTCAGTATTGTTCAGCTGATCTGCAATCTTTTTGGTTGTTCCTGAAGCCTTTTTAGCTCCTTCGGTATATTCACGTAGTTCATCACCGCCAGCAGCAATCAAGGCGTTCATACCTGCCTGTGCTTCTGTACCAAAAGCGGTCGCAATTGCCGAAGCACGTTGTTCATCGGTCCAATCTGCCGTATTCTTTTTGATTTTATCAATGATCCCAGGCAATGTAAGCGTACCTTTTTTGAAATCTTCAACATTGATCCCCATCTCTTTAAATGCTGCAGCATTTTGTTTAGATGGTTTCATTAGCCGAGTTAACGCACCACGCAATGCAGTCCCTGCAACACTACCTTCGATACCACGATTAGACATAATCCCCAAAGCAGCCGCTGTTTGCTCTAAACTGATATTAGCAGAGTGAGCCGTTGGTCCTACATAAGTCATAGCTTCGCCTAGATCTTGGAAGCCAGCAGCGGTCGCATTTGACACATAAGTCAATGTATCTGTAACACGTTGCGTATTCTTTAACATTCCTGAAGTCGAATTTACTTTAAGTCCAAACTGCTCAAGTGTAGCAGTAGATACACTCATAACAGTATTGAAATCATCACCGGACGCTTTAGCAGCATTCAAAACGCTAGGCATAGCACCGAGCGTTTGCTGAGCTGTATAGCCCCGTTTGATCATTTCAGACATACCTTCATTAATGCTTGTAGTTGAAACGCCGTATTGTTTTGACCATTTCATACTAGATGCTGATAACTGCTCTAGTTGTGCTTTATACTTAGCTGTAACAGTTCCACCATTTGTAAGAAGTGGCCCCATTGCTTGGATTTGAGAGTTGAAATCAATAGCAGACTTAGCTGCATAAGTAAATCCTGCCACGATCGGAGTCGTTACTCGTCCGGTCATCGTTTTACCAATGCTGGTCAAGCGTTCACCAGCTTTAACAGCACCTTCACCAAAAGAATTAAGCTTCCCAGTGATACCCATCGTCTTAGTTCTGACGATCTCCATTTGCTGAGCATTTACAACTAACTGCTTATTTAGTTGTGCAACTTTTGCACTTGCATCGTTGTACTTTTTAGCATAGTTGGCTGTTGCGTTAGTCCATTCACCGCTTTTAGTGATGGATCCTTCGTACTGATTTTTTAACGCTTGAAGTTGGTTCTTTTGCGCTTCAATGACCCGATTCAGTCCACGTTGCTTAGTTGCCAAAATGTCATACTTGCTACCAGCTTGTGACACTACCGCCATATTCGCCTTCATCTCAGACATCGCATTTCGGACAGCTTTATTAGTCCCCTGCAAGTTTGTCCGGAACTTGCTATCTTTCAGATCCATCTCGATCGCTATTCTGCCTAAAACTTCATCTGCCATCAATCTGTCCCTCCTTTCTCAATAAAATCAAACAATGTGTGCACTTCTTTCTTTTGTTTAGCTGGTGGACCGGTTACCACTCTAAGCAATGCTTGATAGTCAGTGTCTAATACATCATTGATACTAAAGTTTCGTATCTCTACCACAGCTTTGATAAAGGCCCACATTCTATTTTTTGCTTCTTCCGGAGTTATTCTTTCTCCGGTTGGATTTCCGGGTCAATACCACCGTTCAATTGAGCATAGAACTCATCTAGGAATGTTGGCCATTCCCATGTAGACACACCGTCTAAAATATCATCTGTTGTCAGACCGTGGCCCATAACATCGGCAATATACTCTGCACTTTTAAGCAGAAATTCCTTTAAGTCGGGATAATTTTCATCTGTCAGCTCAAAAGCTTCAAGCATTTTTCGGACTGGTACCCAGTTCTGTGTATACGTCTTTTCCTTGCCATCTTTTCCACGCAATTTGATTTTGATCATTGTATTACCTCCATAAAAATGGGCCGGTACGATCACCGACCCTTGAATTTCAAATTTTAATCACTAACTGTCTGTGCTGTTGTTGCTTCTGTCCGCAATACTCGCTTAGTGATCTCATCAATAGCAGCTTGATTAGTGCCTGCGTATTTAGCCATGTATTGGCCACCAAATGTTGCATCGTTATCTGGATTAGCTGAAGCAGTGAACGTATACTTTTCATTTTCTGGCGTAAAGTCTTCCCCGACTTCTTCAGTTTTGAGGGTGTCGCTGTCATGACTGAATACACCATAAAACATCCCAACCACTGCAGTATTACCTTGACCGTCATTAGATTCCATGACAATACCACAATACGGTGCTTCTGTATTTTGCCCGGTCAATTGAACGCCATTTTCGGTTTCCTCACGACCTAAAATACGTGTTTCGTCTTCTTGTTGAATATCTAACATTTCAAATTCAACTTTTGGCTCTTTCACACCTTTGCGTGAAATGTAATAAGCGATGTTAGATCCTGAGATTACCTTGGTATCTTTGGACATCCCAGAAATTTCTGCTTGAACGGTTGCCCCTTTGTTAGGATTACCTTCGATGGTGATCAATTTACCGTCTGGCACAACTGAACCATCTGCATTTGTTTTAAATGGTTGAATTTTTAATCGTTTGAAACCTACAAACATATATATTTCCTCCTAATAATCTGTCTCATAAATTCTTGTTATTTTTTGATAACGCCGTGCGTCAACATAGCGTCTTGTGTCTTTGAAATACTCATCTAATTCTTGATTTGGCAAGCGTTTATATCCTAATTCTGATAAACTTTGCTCGATCTCAACTTGCAACTTCTTGCAAGTCATGCGATCAACTGATTGCACATCAATCTGAAATGTTAAACGCTGAGCCAAATGTTTATCTGATCCACCATAAGCGGGCTCTGGCGGGGAGTAAGGACGAATAATAATCAAGTTATTTGGCAATTCATCATCTGGCATTTCATAGTAGTAAATACTATGTTTTTTACCCTTTAGCGTAGCTTGCTCGATTTCTGAACTTTTTAGAAAAACTTGATAGATCTCAGACATTGCATCTTTCATTTGATCAACGCCTTCCTAAGTTCGTGGATCTCCATCTGCTTGGCCACATTTTTAGATGAGTCATACGACTTCTTGATCACACCTAAACCTCGGGGCGAATATGTCCGCCCGTTTCGAGTATAACCAAACTCGTTTAAATGAACTAAGCGCCATCGCTGTTTAGTTCCATCCCCGGCCCAGCCAATTTTTAATTGGATCTTGCCATCTTTTCGTCTAGGCGTACTTACCTTGACTTCACGAACTGTTGCCCCAGTATCACGATATGAGCTCACCGCAGAACGTAAGCGAACCGCGATTACTCTCCCGGCGATACTTAACGCCCGCTTTTCGACTTGTGTCATTTTAGATTGGTTAAACCTTTGCTCAAGCTTTGCCAAAACTTCTTCAACGCCTGTTATTTCAACACTCATTGCATCGCCCCCATCACAATCGTCACAAAACGATCATTATCAAAGTCAGGTCGAACTTCAATGATATTCCACTCAATACCTTGATAACGATAATCAGAGATCACCGCTGTCATCGCAGTTGTTGGAATGAATTCACCACGTGTATCCGGTATCACGATCGTTACACCTTGTCTGATCCCGTTAGCATTCAAAATTTGAATATCTTTTGCACTTGGAGCATATGGAAAACATAACGCTGAAAAAGCTTCAACTTGTCCGACTGCGTTTGGTTCTGGTGTATCTTCATCGTTTTCTTTGAAGAATGTTACTGGGATCCGAAAGTCTCCAAAATTAAACTTCATTTACATCCCCTCCAAGTTCTTCAAAGAAGCGTTTAGCAAAACAGACTGATACCGAGACTCAAATTCATCAAGCTTGTCGTTATATGCAAAACGCACACGATTTAAAACGAGCTCATCGAATTGTGGGCCTTTATCAATACCAGTCATCGACTCTACTGCGATCGCTGATTGTTCAAGCAACGATCGCAAATAGTCATCTTCAACACTATGAAAGATATGAAGATGAGCTTTTACATCTTCAAGCGTTGCTGTCATCAGTGATCACCGCCTTATTTTCCAGTTTCGGCTGAATCGTCCGCATCTACATCTGTAAGCTTAAGATCATAAACTTTAGCTGCATTATCATCTTCTGCCTTGCCATAAGCAAAACGCTTAGCAGTGTACAAATGCCCATCTTCAAGTGCCAAAGTTTGATCAAATTCTTTGATCTCAACACCACCAGAAACGAAAGCATCGTAACGTTCTGGTACAAATGCGATCACTTTGCCTTCTGGAACGTATTCAGATTCAACTGTTTGAATCCCAAAAGGTAACGCATATACCCATTGTCCGTTTACATTTTGCATAGTTGCAGCTGCTTCAACATCTAAAGATGCGCCAGGTTGCAAAGCTAATACAACTTTGCCACGTGCGACAAATGTTTTGCCATTTTCTTTCTTGGATAATGCTTTAACAACATTTTTAAGCTCTGTGATCGCTGTCTTTGCGTCTTTAAACGTTAATGTTCCAGCTGATTTCTTTTCTGGATATTGCCCACCAGTTACTGAAACATTTTGGCTGACATCACGATTTAGCCCGATCGGTTTATCCTTGCCATCACCAGTCAAGAAAGCTTCTTCTAAAGCAGCCGCAAAAGCTTCTTGAATTTGTGTCACGACAAATGTCTTGATCCAAAGTGCACCATATTCCAAAACATCGTTAGGAACTGCAACGAATGCTGTGAGCTTAGATTGAGTTGCATCTTCATCTGAGAATGTTGCGGTTAATTGGCCTTGAATTTCGCCATTAACCTTACCCCACTTTGCTGCACCCTTAGGATCAGACTTCAAAAACTTCAAACGTAGCCCAGTATTTTGAAGTTGAAGCAATTGCAAGAATGGGTGTTCTTTGACCATATCCTTAAAGATCTGATCAACAGTTGTTTCTGGAAAGACTACTTCTTCCTTTTCACCATGCGATAAGTCACCTGCAGCAAGACTATTGAAGAATTTAACTTCGTCTTCATTCATTCCCAAATGTTTACCTTTCTCAGCCTTACCCTTGACTTTTTGATCAATGTATTCTGTTAAGTCGCCAGTCAAAGCATTCATCATGTTTGAGTAAGCTTCAGCTTGAGTTTCAGAGTTGCCACCTTTACGAACCAACTCAGCGAAAGCTTCTTTTTTCGCTTGGAAATTTGGTAATTTATTTAAATCAATCGGCATAATATTTTCCTCCTAGAAAACAAAATCCGAAAAACCTAAATTACTTTTCGACTTTTCGGATCGTTGCTTATTAATAATTTTGTTCATTTTTTCTTCGATGAGATCGCCTAAACGATCATCAACTTCAACTTTTACTATCGGTCCAGCGTTGCGTAACTGTTCATTTTCAGCTTTTAGCTGTGCAATTTTTTTGATTGCATTTTTTGGTAGGACTGGCGTTGCTGAAGCTACTAATTGAAGTTCTTCTTGTTCTTCGCCAATAACTTGATCAGCAAAGCCTTCAGCGATCGCATCTTCAGCAGTTAACCACGTTTCACCGTCCATAGCTTTTAAGATTTCTTCTTGGCTCTTACCGGTCTTCTTAGCATAAGCATTTGCTAAAGATACGTTTGCTTTTTTCAGCATGTCAGTCGCTTTTTCCATATCGTGATAATCGCCGTTTTGAATCGATGAAACATTATGGATCATGATCTGACCTGCTGTACTAATATTTACCTGGTCGCCAGCCATTGCGATCAAAGAAGCTGCAGACGCTGCTAAACCCACAACGTTGATCGTTACTTTTTGAGCATACATGCAGAGCTTTGTATAGATCTCTTCGCCAGCAAATACATCCCCACCACCTGAATTAATGTTGACCACTAGATCTTCGCCCGTGGTCATCGCATCATCGAATGCTTTAGGTGAGATATATTCCATCTCAAGAAATTCATACAACCAAGCTTCATCATTTGAAACAACTGGTCCAACAGCATTAATCGTCTGTGACATCGTTCTCACCTCCTTTCGATGACTGTTCGTAGTTCTTAGTGATATAGAACTTGTCTAAGTCGCTATCTTGCGATCTTTCCAAACCTAAAAGCTCGCGGATCTCATTTCTAGTCATGACACCACTAGATACCAATTTATCGATCGGCTCAGCTAAATCAAATAGATCTCGTTCATTCTTTCCAACGATGATAAAAACGTCATCATCAGACGTTGAAAGTTTTGAATTGATCTCATCTAAAACTAGCTGATAGAAAAAGGCCAAAGTCCCATTGTTGAATGAGTCTTCAGCCTGTGAGCTTTCCGCCTGTGTATCAACAAGTAAATTTTCTGGAATCCCCAAAATGTCAGCAACAGTTGCGATCGCATCTTTGCGCAATTGCTTAATTTGATCAAATTGCTGTTGCGTGTTTGATTTTGTTCCACCAATTTCAGTGTATTCAAATCCGTTAGTAAGTGGAACGATCGCAACATCTTTTTGCTTGAACGATTCAAAGATCTTACCCAAAAAATTTTTAAGTTGCTCTTGTTTCTCCATTTGCGTCCCTTGTGTCAAATTAGCTTTCAATGTCCCGCGAATTTGATTGTTACGCATTTGAATATCGACCATTCGTCCAAGCATACGGCCATAGTCTGCAAACAGACTGTTTGTATAACTCTCTAAGCGCGTATTTTGGTAATTTAGATAAATAACTTCAGACATGTTAAAAGTACGCTTAAACATGAAATTTTTAACGCACACGCCCTTAAAAGTATCATCGTAGTTTGCAAATCTAGTGTGTACAAATGAATCTGCAACAAGTAATTCTTTATCATCGTTAACGATGATCAGACATTCACCTTCGTAAATAAGTTCATGCATTACGTGCTCCCAAAATTGAGTGGCCGTCTCATTTTTGTTCGGGCGCAAATTAAGGCGCCTGAGCGCGTCATCATGATCAGTTTTGATCTTTCCTTTTACCTTGCGCTTAAATTTTGCTTGTGCAAAGCGTCGAGCAATAAAGTTAACACCAGCATCGAGTGCGACCCGCTTTAAATAAGCCCTTGAACTTGCATCCTGAAAATCAAAATCAGTTCCTAAAATATACGTCGGATCTGTTTTTCTTCCGAATAGACCCACAAGCATCCCCTCCTTTCACTTAAAAATCTAGAGTAGACAAGAAGTCTATTTCTTCTTTCATATCAATAGTTGAGATCTCATCAGCTCGATACATCGAATATAGAAAGCTCATGAACCCGTCAGTTTTCCGACGGTGCTGTTCTTTCTTTTCGTACGATTTGTTCCCAGTCTTGTCGATTTTGACCTCGACGTTATTTGTATACCATCGCATCATTGGATCATCACCCCAAATAAAACGCTCATTAGCAAAGCCATCTTCTATTCTAGGAGCAAGTAACGCCGATATCGCTCGCGGATTTCTGATTACTTCGACTTCAAAACCAGCATTTTCAAACACTTCTCGTAATAATTCAGCTCGAAAGTTATCCATCACGACTTTCTTGATATTATATTTTTTACGTTGCTCAATAAACCAGCTAACAACAATGTCTGGCTGGATCGTTCCCGCATTTAAAACATCAACTAAGCCACGCTCTTCCCATTCAGCAATCGGTGCAACAATCTTTTTAGCATACTTATCTTGCTCTCGACCGTAACCATACATTTTTTGCACAAACTCCTTGCGAGTAAAGCTATGATGCAAGTAGTAGTAATCTTTTTCTTTTCTAAATAACAACCCGCAAGCTGTAAAATCTCGAATTGATGCAAAGTCGACTGAGCCAATACACTCACGACCTTCCAAAAAACTGTAATCGATAGGGCGATTGGTCTTCTTGATCTCATCATAAGGTGCGACAGATCGTTCTAAGTTTTCAGCCGGGAGATCCATCCGCTTGGTCATAAATTCATCAGTTCCGGACGGCTCATAAAGTAACTTGCGATACTGTGTTCGAATCTCAGCTAACAATGTTTTAGCATAGCCTTCAATTGGTTTTGAAAGCATTGGATTAGCTTTCTCCCAATTACTTTCATCAGTAACTTCATCCCTGGAATCGAGCCGGCACAAAAACGGAAATAGTAAGTCTGGCGGGGCTTCACGATCAAGCACACGTTGCGCGATCTCGAGTTGCTTATCTAAGTAACCTTCACGCACATAGCCCTGCGATCCGATCTTAAATTGTCGACCATCCTTTTTCTTACCTAAACCAGAAACATGTACTCTAACGTTAGTATCATCTGCGTATTGATGAATTTCATCAAAGATCACACAACCATCACGTAAACCGTCTTTAGTATTGCCATTAGAAGTTCGATATTTGAACGCTGATCCAGTATCTCTAGAAACGATTTGCGTCTGAGTTGCTTTGAAAGCTTTTGATAGTACTGTATTGTTATCAACCGTACTCTTAACTTCAGATACCGAAGTCATTGCTTGATCTTCAGAGTTAGCAACAACAGAAACGTTATAGTCTTTTATCCCATTTAGCTCGGAAATAAGAAAGTTAGCGATCCCAGAAATAAGCCCGTTTTTCCCAGCACCACGGCCCATCAAAAGCAAAAATTCTTTATAAAATAAAAGCCCATCACTACGCCGCAAAAAAACAAACGCTATGATGAATTTTTGAAATGGTCTTAGTTTGAAGTACCATTTTTCAATGAATTTAATGCAGTTTTCCAGTCTATCTTCGTCAAAATAAACATCTTGAGTTAAAACATCATGCTGGATCAGTTCAAGCAACTTAATGCGATCCTGATTGAGCTTTATTCGGCCACTTTTAAATAGTGAAATATATTCATCAACGTACTTGTTGTGTATCATACTAGATCACTACTTTTATACATTTTGCTATCAATTGCTTGTGCTCCGGGCGGTGGCGCAGATAAGCCCATGTCCTTAGATAAGTTGATCATTTGTGTATTGATCTTTGCCATTTCTGTAATCGCTGGATTTGTTTTAGTGAACTCCTGTTTGCCATTTTTTACGATCGTGATCACGTTATCACCAACAACAGCATCTAATGTGTAATACATAGACATCAAAGAGCAGTAGCGGTCCACCTTTTCAATAGCAACAGGATCATTTGTATCAACTTTTTCAAGCAAGTAGTTTCTTACATCTTCTACATCAGTCATACCCCCACCCCCCCTCGCGTGAATTTTTTGGATAATCTGTGAAAGTTGACCCCACCCCACCAGATCGGAAGAGC
>NFYZ01007188.1_pt1 | contig 26016 bp, 13 predicted proteins | sample 1092561 | NCBI WGS metagenome assembly NFYZ01 (sample SAMN03609887, study PRJNA323583) | gut metagenome | isolation source: feces | host: Rattus norvegicus | place: Malaysia | collected 2013 | reverse complement strand
TTTTTTTTTTTTTTTTTTTGTTAGTATACTAACAAAATAGTATTGTAATGATTGTAAATGCTTAATGATTTGATGCATATCTTTTTGATAATTAAAATTTTATATCACATATATTTACTGAGGATACTGTGAGGAACTGGAAGTGAATCAAGGTATTGTTGGTACGCCCATATGTAAAGCTAGATGTTGAGAAGCATATTCTCTTAAGGTAAATATCGATATAATTTTTATGATTCAAAAGGTATGAGGATTAAATCAGATAACAATTCATGGCGCCATGAATATATCATTACCTATATGGGTAATTTTTAGCATAGATCATTATGCGTATTTATAAGCTAATTTTTTATATAATAATTATTTAAAGTCATTCAACAAATTCATATAAATCAAGGAAAGGAGGGTATTCTCTTGTCAAATAACTCAAATATGTTTAACCAACTATTTGGTAAAATCGTTGATCAAAAGAAGGATAGTTTTGCCGTTAATGTTACATCGTCATTAGGTAAAGCTACTAAAGATGCTTTATTTGATTACTTACCTAGTTTCAAAGCTGCCAAAGAATCATTCGAAAATGATGTTAAACCCATGATTTTCGAGAGTGATGGCGAATCTAAAAATGCTATTGATAAATATGGTAAGAAAGCCGAAAAATCAATTAAACAAGCATTAGAAGATATTAAAGTTGGTAAACTTTATAATGGTCAGAGATCAGACGCTGTCATGGCTGAAGCTATGGGTATTGACACTTCTGATTTTGATGAGGATTTATTCTCTGATGTTGATGATAAAAATGTAGATACCGGTAAGCTATCCGGTGATGATGATTATAATGTTGATTTTGAAGATGAAGGTAAACCTGAAACTGAAACTTTCACTGATGATGATGGTACTACTAATAATTTCACTAAGCAAGAATCATCATCTACTTCTATTCGTACCACAAAGAGTAATGTACAATTAAATTCTCTATTAGAAAAGATTACTAATGGTGCTACTGCTATTACTGATGTTAATATGGAAGGCTATAATACAGTAGCAGAAGCTATTAAATCTCAAACAGATAAACAAGCAGATTTCTTTAATGATACATCTAGTAAATTAGCTGATTTATCTAATAGTCTTAAGAATATCGAGAGTATGTATGTTAAATCCACAGAGTACAATGTAGCATCTCGTGGAAGCATGTTCAATGATTTCTTAGCAGGTAATTTATCTATTGCTGAGTTTGGTAAGGAATTTAATAGAAGAAGAGAAACATATAATAAAAAGAATAATATCTGGACTAAGAAAAATGGTATTGGTTCTAAGATTGCATCATATAGAAAAGATCCAATAGGATCGCTTATTAGAGATGCTCTTATCAAGCCTGCTCTTAAAGGTATTGATAAACAGACTGGTGGTATGTTAGATAAGACTAACAGAGCATTAGGTCAAGGTGCTATTAGAGCAGCTACTATATTTGATAACTTCTTTAATGGTAGTGGTGAATATTTAACCGGTCCAGTAGCAGATTTCTTTGATAAACAGACCGAGAAGTCTAATAAGAATTCTATTTTAGGTAGATTCTTAAGAGAAAAAGATATTGGTGATAAACTAAGAAACTTTGATAGCTCTTCTAGTATGGGTAGCCTAGGAATGGTTCTTAGTATGATTGGTATCGATACTAACTTTAATGTTGGTAAGATAGAAAATATGGATCAATCTGCTAAGAAAGCTGCTAATGAAAAAGTTCTATTTGACGCTGAGACTCATACTACCATCAATAAAGTTCTTCCCGGATATTTTGCTAAGATCTTAGCTGGTTTGTCTGGTACCGAAGAAATTTATCATGATTATCAATCTGGTAAATGGATGACTGCTTCCCGTATTAAACATATGGCTGATGAAGAGAAAATGAATGCTGCTATGGAAGATGACAGTGGTATGATGGAAATGGTAATGCAGGGTAAAAACTCTCTTATCAAGAAATCAGACTTTAACTTTACATGGGACGCATTCGTTAAGTCATTTAAACGTAATGGCGGTAGTGATGAAGAAGGAGTATCTTCTAGCTTATTAGATGGATTTAAGAAGAAATTCGATAATGCTCTTAAGGATGGAGCAGCCAAAGCTAAGTATGAAAAAGAGCATAAGGATGATCCTAATGCTTTATCATATGAAGATTACATAGAACAACAAAAAATGGAACAGGATAAGACATACCTAAGTTTTACAGGTATTTACGGTACTCCTCCTAAAGATTCCATTGAATTTGAAAAACGTAAGAGAGAAGTTACTAAGGTCTTAATGCGTATCGCTCAAGGGGAAAAACTTGATGCAATGACCAATATTAGTCCTCAATTAAAATTTGGTTTAAAGCAATATGCTATGGATCATCCCCTTAATTTTAAATCATTATTGATGCAAGTTAAAACTAATTTAAGTAAATTTGTATTTGATCAAGATAAGATTAAGGGATCCTTATTAAATGGTTTAGATGATACCGCAAATACTGCTATGTCTAAATTATTCAAGGATAAAAGTGGTAATACTGCTCGTGTTTCATTTGATCCATTTGATACAAATTCATTATTTGTTTCAATGGATCAAAAAATGGATAAGTATGATATCATGCTTGACTTATTAGATGATATTCTAAAGAATATGAGAGGAGAAGGTCCCGCTCAGGGTATTAAACCTACTAAATACCGTAGTGTAATGACACCTGCTCCTATCATTGGTAATGTATTTGCATTAACTGAAGATCAAGAAAAATATTATCAAGCTGAAAAAGAAGCATTGGCTGAAGCTGAGAAGAGTATTGATGATCAAGTTGATAAGCTCACTGAATCAATCAAAGATACTGCTGCAAAGACAGAAGAATCTTTAGCTAAGAAGAGCGAAGAAATCAAACAAGCAGCTGATGATCAAATAGAAAAGACTAAAGAAGAGATTCAGGATAAAAAGGAAAAAATATCGGATCAAATTAATAATAAGATTGAATCAGCTAAGAAAACAATTGAAGATAAGAAAGCTAAATTCGATAAATCTCTCCAAGATATGAGAGATAAAGATCCTAGTGGTAATGGATCATTGTTAGCTGGTGCTAAACAAACAGTTAAAGACTTAAGAGGTAAAGATAAAGATGCTTCATTCCTAGCTGCATTAGGTATTCCTACTTTTGCTGAATTTAAAAAGAAATTTGGTAGCAAAGATGGGTTATTAAACTTAGCTAAAGAGCAACTTGGTCCTAAAACATTTGGTGTCTTTGAAGATATGTATAACCTTAAAGATACGTTTGGTGGTATCTTTAAAGGTGGTATTAAGGGAAATAAGAGTAAAGGTTTCATTCTTAAAGAATTATCTAAAGATGGATGGAAAATGTCATCTAAATTCTTTAAGACCATTTGGGGTGCTGGTAAAATCACTGGTAAAGCTGGTTTAATGAGTGCTGTAACTGCAATGAAGCATACTCCTGGTGCTTTGAAGGCATTACTTAAAGCTGGTAAAGGTGCTGGTATTGTAGGATGGTTTGGTGCTAAGACGTTTGGTAAAGGTGCTTGGGGATTACTCAAAGGACTTGCTAAAGGTACTAATACTAAAGCATTCAAAGCCGGTTTAGGATTAATTACTGGTCTAGGTAAAGGTATTCTTAAAACTACTGCTAAAGGTGGACTTAAATCTGCTAAATTATTGGCTAAAGGTGCAGGAGTAGCTGGTAAGACATTGCTTAAATCAGGTCTCAAAACAGCTTCTGCATTAGCTAAAACTAAAGTAGGTAAAGGTGCTATGGCTGCAGCTGGTACAGCAATAGCGGCTAAACAATTAAAAAATTTATTTAGTGGTGGTAATGGAAACAATGCCAATGTAGCCGAGAATAAAATACCTGAAGAACAAGAAAATGATAAGAAAGATTATAACAATCAACTTCGTGGTGCCATGTATGGTAACGATTCTAAAGCTATGGAATATTCTCAAGATCAACAAAAGAAACCAGTTGATCCTAAAGAACAAATGGCTAAAAAAGGTGAAGATTTATATGTAGGTAAGGATGCTAAAGAACCTCAAATGCAAGGAGATCAAAATAACGGTCAACAACAGCAAGCCCAACAGACTAATAGTGATGAAGATCCATCTGCTACATTATCCAAATCAGAGACAGATGATGTTCAAACTAAGAAAAAAGAACCTTCTGATGAAGAAAAATTAATGGATCATTATCGTAAAGGTTTAAAAGCCGCTGGTATGAAAGAAGGAGACGCTAATGATCCTAATAAGATTGCTGACATGTCCTTCAATGTTTCTCCTATTGCTAATGCGGCTAATATGGATGATACAAGTAATTCTAGAGTTAATAAAGCCTTTAATGATATGCAATCTATCTCTCAATCATTAAAAGAAGCCGCTAAAGCTGCGGGTAATAGTAGTTCATCTAGTTCTTCATCAAGTTCATCATCTTCTTCATCTAGTGAACAAACTGCAGCTACTGTATCCGGTAGTGATAATGCAAGTAAAATTTACAATACCCTTGTTAAGAATGGTTTTACAGCTCAAGCAGCCGCTGCTATTATGGGTAACTCTCAACGTGAATCTAATTTAGATCCTACTATTAAAAATCCTATGGGATATACTGGTTTATTCCAATGGGATCCAAATATTCGCTTCCCTAAATTACAAGAATGGGCTAAGTCTCAAGGTAAAGATCCTTATGATGTTGAAACTCAAGTTCTATTTGCTATTAAGGAAATGGAAGAACAGGGAATGAAGGACGAAATTGCTAAGATGACTGATGTTGAGAAAGCTGCTGTTGCATTCGAGAATAAATTCGAACGTGCAAATGACCCAGAAATGTATAAACGAATAAACTTTGCTAAAGAGTGGTATGAAAAATTAGGTAAACAACAAGGAGATTCTGCTGAGAAGAGTTCTCCTCCATCTGCTGCTCCTGGTGGTGAAGGTGAAAGTACAACATCTGATTCAGCTAAGTCATCTGATGGTAATATTGAGAAAATGCTTGAATGGGGCTTAAGTAAGAAAGGTCATACTACATATTCAATGGCAGCTCGTACTGGTCCAAGTTCTTATGACTGTTCTGGTTTCGTTTATTCTGCTATGAAAGAAGCTGGATTTGAAGTTCCTGATTATGCATGGAATACCATGTCTATGGACGCATTCTGTGATCAGGGTAAATACCTTAAATATATTAGTAAAGGTGACCTTCAACGTGGAGATATCTTTATCATGGGTGACAAACATAACTCTGCTGGATCGAATGGTCATACTGGATTCTTCCTTGATAGTGGTGATACTATTCTTCACTGTAGTGGTATGAATAATGGTGTTGACGAAAATAACTTTAGTGTGTATAAATATGCTGAAGATGCAGGTCTTATGCGTTATGCTCGTATTATCAGTGTTGCTGGTGGATCTGGTGGTGGAGGAGGGTCATCTGATGATGGTGATTCTAACTCTATTTATGATAATGATAAACGATCTGATGCATTTATTACTATTACACAAGAATACCGTGATAAATTGACCGAAAGAATCAAAGCTATGTTTGATAGACGCTTTGAAAAGCAACAAAAAGCTAGTGAAGACTACTTTACTAAGACTGAAGAAGCTGAAAGAAAACGAAAAGAATTAGAACGTCAACAAGCGCAAGCTTCTGCTTCTGCTGGTGTTATGACGGATGGTGTATTTCAAAATGGTTCTAAAGTAATTGGTACTGACGCTAATGGTAATATGATTGTCTTAACACCAGATAATAAATTCATTACTATTCGAGATAAAGATCAATTGAAAGACTTTATCGGTATGGATGGCACTGATGGTAAAGATGGTGAGTTAGCAGACCCATCGTTGAATATTCCATTAGATAAATTAGCACAATTACGTAAGTTATTAGAAATTGATAGTAATATTGAAGTTACACTTATGATGATTTATAAACAAGTTGTAAGACTTAAGAATAGAAAAGATGATCCTAAGATTGAGATTTATAAGAAGATCTTGAATAATATTAAACAGGATAATGTATTGAATAAGAATCAAGTACAAATTATGAATCTTATCTATGAATACATGCCTACATCTTATTAAGAGAGGAGGATATAGTTTTTGGCTAAAGATCCAAATAGTAATATTCTAAATGATGCTATGGGTAAAATCACCCAAAATAGAAAAAATAGCTGGATATCAAATGCTTCTAATTCATTTGTATATGCCACTAAAGATGCCTTAGGGGAATTATTCCCTAATATTAAACAAGCAGCTGAATCAACTAAAGATGTTGTCAAAGCTGGTAAGTTTGATAAGGGTGACGAGAATATTGTAAAGCAATATTCTAATAAAGCTAAGAAGTCTGTTAAACAAGCATTTGAAGATCTAAAGGCTGGTCGTATTTATAATGGTGACCGTGCTGAAAAAGAAATGATGAAGGGCATGGTCGGAGATGACATGTTATCTGATTTTGATGATATGAGCTTCGATGACTTTGACGATGATGATGACTCTTCATCTGGAAGTGACTCCTCTTATGATGATGAGGGCGATGTATTTGATGATGATACAGATGATAAGGTAGTTAGAGAGACTACTAATAATACAAATATCATCAGTCGTAAGAAAACTACTCTTGTTAAAGCTAATATTGATACTAAAGAATTAGAAGAGAAGATCGGTAAATACTTTACTGCTATTAGTTCGGTAAATACTGATGGTTTTAAAGCGGTATCTTCTGCTATCGTAGATCAAACAGATAAACAAGCTTCATTCTTTAATGATACATCAGAGAAATTAGCTAATATTGTTAATTCCGTAAGAAATTTAGAATCTACATTAGTCGTCAATACTAAGGAAAATATATCTCAATCTGCTACTCTTAATGACGTATTAGTGGGTAATGCAAGTATTGTAGATATGTTTAATACTGTATCTAAGGGTGTTGCCGATACAATGGATAACCCTATGATCAGTGGTCTTATTAATGGTGGTTTAGCCGATCCTATTGGTTCTATTACTAAGTCACTTATTGGTAAAGGTATTAGAAACTTAGACCAAAATATGCTTGGTGGAGCATTAGCTAAATCTGATAAATTATTAGGTCAAGCTAAATTACGAGGAGTAACATTATTAGACGGATTACTTAATCCTGATAGTATGAAACAGTATCAAAATTCCCTAACGGAGATGGCTGGTAAAGCTGGTCCATTAGGTGGAATTCTTGGTAAGGTCATGGATAAAGTAGACCTAACTAAATTTGCTGATAATCCTATCTTTGGTTTCTTACGATCTCAATTAGATATGGATGTTAATGGTGGTAAGATTGATACTTCTGCTAGAATTGCCGATCCGTCTCAACGAGTAGACTTTGATGCTGAGACTCATACTACTATTAATAAAGTTCTTCCCGGATACTTGTCTAAGATTCTTGCCACTATCACCGGTAAAGACGAAATCTATCATGATTATCAAACTGGTAGATGGATGACTAAAAAATCTCTTAAGGAAGAATATGAAAGTAGACGAAAGAATGCAGCATTAGCTGATAATGATGCTAATAGAAATATCATTGAGGATGTATTTACTCATAAGATTAAATCAACTACAGAGAATGGTGCCACCCAGGATAAATTTAATGATTTTATGTATTATCTTGCAGAGCATAATATTGCAGATCCTTCTTCATATGTAAATTTCGTGGAATCTCATAAAGGAGAAATCCTTAAGAGATTCAATGAAAGTATTGTAACCCAAGTTGGTACTCTATTTGAAAAAGATCCTATTAGTATTGCTTCTGTTATCAATCAGGTTCGTGCTAATATCAAAGAATTTGATAAGAATGGTAGCAATGTTATTACTGGTAATTCTTTAGTGGCATTTAGTGACATTGAAGATGTTATGAAAGAAGTTAATGAAGAAGGAGAAGAAAGTTTTAATATTACTACTTCTTCAATGGCTCAAACATCTGAAAAAGATAAACAAAGTAAGACTGATACTCTATCTGTATTACAATCCATGAATAAGAAGATGGATAAATACGATGAGATGATTTCTATCTTAGTAAATATCCGAGATCAACAAAGTAATGGTAAATACTTCTTGGGTGATCCAGGTAAAATTTATACCCATGCTCTTCCTACTACTGCTGAAAAAGAAAGAGAAGCTCGAGATAAAGAAGCTTCTGAAGATAATAAACGCACTTATTTACAGAAATCAGTAGATGAACTTAAGTCCGGTATGAAATCGCTTAAGGATAAAGCAGTAGATAAGTATAATGATATGCGTGGACCTAGGGTAGAAGTATTTTACCCACCTAGTTGGACTGCTAAGGAAGTTGCTATTGCTGAAGCTAAACGTAGAGGTAATCAATTAGCTAATAAAGGTAAGGAAGCAGCTGCTGGAATTAAAAATAAGGTAGATGAAATCAGAGGAGTAGATCCTGATTCTCCTAAGATTGAAACATTTTATCCTTCTAGTATGACTGATTCTGAGATTTTAATGGATAAAGCTAAAACCAAAGGCAAAAGGGTTATTAGTAATATATCTGATAAGGTTGATGATGTCACTAGTACAACTAAAGATTTCTTCACTACTGGTAAAGGTAGCTTTATTGGGGATACTATTAATAATACTCTTAATAAGGTAAATGATAAGTTATCTGGTGGAGAAGACAGTGAAGAAACTTTCTTTGATAAGGTTAAAGGTGGAGTTAAATCTGCAAGTACTAAAGTTTCTAAGAAATTAAGTAAGAATTCAGATGCATCAGTATCAGATACTAACCCGCCTGATACTAAGAAGAAGGATAAATCTGAGTCATCTGATAAGAAAGCTGAAGATACTGTAAAAGAAGGTAAAGTAGAAAAATCTTCTGCTGAAAATGCAGATAAAGAATCGGTAGAGAATGAAGATGATCCTGAAGATAAAGCTTCTAAAGGCGTTCTTACATCATTATTCCCGGGTATTGCTACTGCATTATTTTCTTCTGCAGCTCCTTCTGATGATGAAGAAGAAAAACCTAAACATAAAAAGATCTCTAATTTGATGGATGGTTCTATTATTGATGGCTTCCGTAAATTAACTCAAGAAAGAGCAGCTCGAGATAAAGAGCGTATGGATCAAGCTTTCTATGAAAAACAGGAAGAAGAAGCTCAAGGTCAAGATGGAGATGGTGACGAAGAAGGAAGTCTTCTAGATGATGCAATGGATGCAGCGGATGAAGTTGGAGATATGCTGGATGATCTAGATGGAGGGGGTAAAGAAAAAGGTAAGTCCGCTAAAAATGGTAAATCTGTCAAAGGTGGTAAACCTGAAGGTAAGTGGGGACGTTTTAAACAAGCATATGAGCATGGTGGCATTAGAGGTGCTGCTAAGAATTTAGATCGTAATACTTTAAATTTAGGTAAACGATTTAAAGGAGTCAAGGCTAATGCTTTATCTAAGACTGCTGGATTTAGAAAAGCTCTTAAATATGGTGGCATGGCAGGTGCTATGAAACACCTTGATCGAAGAACTTTGAATCTAGGTAAATCTGGTATGTTAGCTAAAGCTGGAAATGTTGGAAAAGGATTACTATCTAAAGCAGGTGGTTTATTCAGTGGTGCGGCTGCTGGTGCTGGATTAGCTAAAGGTGGTGGAGCATTAGCCAAGGGGGCTGGTGGTTTATTAAAAGGTGCAGGTGGTCTCGCTAAAGGATTAGGTAAAGGTTTAGGTAAGATGATTCCCGGTGTAGGTAGTATAATTGCTGGTGCTTCTGCCATTAATAATTTAAAGAATGGTAATGTTGGTGGTGCTATCTTAGATGGTCTATCGATGATTCCCGGTGTAGGTGGTATTGCAGCTGGTGTTGCTTCCATGTTGGGTGCCGATAAATTACTTAATGGCATTGGTAAGGGTATCGGTAAAGGTGTCAAAGGTGCTTGGAACTTTGCTAAGAAAGTCGGTAAAGGTGGACTAGGTGCTCTAAGTGCAGTCGGTAACGGTATTAAGAATGTAGGTAAAGGTATTTGGGGTGGTGCTAAGAAAGCAGGTAAAGCTCTATGGAAGAATAAAGGTACTATTGCTAAAGCTGCATTATTAGGACCACTCGGACCAGCATACTTAATGGCTAAATCTAAATTAGGTAAGAAAGCATTTGGTGCCGCAGGTAAAGCGATTAAATCATTATGGGGTAAAGGTAAGAAGGTTGCTAATAAAGCTGGTAAAGCAGGATTGAAAGCGGCTAAATTCTTACTCAATATGACTCCAATGGGTATGATTGCTAATTTGGGTAGTAAATTTAAAAAGAAATTAGCGGATAAAGGATTTAAAGCCAATGCATTAGCTTCTGCTGAAAATATCGCTAAGATTGCTTTAATGGGTACTCCATTCGGTTGGATGTTCTTACCTTCTGCAGGTTCTTTATTTAATAAATTGAATAAATGGGTAAAGGATATTAAGAAGGGATTTAAAGACCTTAAGAATAATATCAAAAAGGGTTCTTCTTCCAGCAGCTCAAGCTCTAGCAGTAGTGGAGGTTCTTCATCTGGTGGTAACTCAGGGGTTCCAGGAGATAAAAAAGAATTCTTAAAACTTTCAGTCGGAAATGATTTCGGTGTAGACGAAAACAAGATGATTGAAGGCGCTAAGAAATCTGCTCGTGTCAAAGCATGGTTAGGTGCTAGTGACGAGAATATTAAAAAGGTAGCTAAAATTGTTAGAAATAACGGTGTTTCTCCTGAATTGTTCTTTGCATATGACTGTCAGGAACAAGGTACATACTGGGGTTGGTTAAACCATACATACTATAAAGGAGATCCATATGAAGATGCAGATTCTGTATCTAAATGGATGGTGGCACAATCTAACAAAGAAGGTTCAGTACCATTAGCATGGTATGACCAAGCTTTCCCAGATAGATATACGACTCCTAAAGATAAACAAGAAGAAGGTCAAAAGTTTGCAGATAGTCTTCCTAAAGGTTCTATTGGTCGTATGTATTTAGCTGGTTCTGCTGCTGCTACATGGGCTTCATTTGACCCTGATGCACTTAAGGCTTCTGTCAACGGGGTTCAGGACTATGGAGATCCATTAAAAGGATGTATGGAACTTATCAAATCATGGGGTGGAAAATCTGGCGGTTCATCTAAATCAGATGATACAAAAGGTAAAAATTCTGATAATGGTTCTGCTAAAGAAAGCTCCAAGAAAAAAGACAAAGATAAAGATAAGAAGTCATCTTCATCATCTAAGAAAGACGATAAGAAGTCTGATAATAGTAAAGGTGGAGAAGGATCTCCAAAAGGCGGTACTGATAGTAAGAAGGAAAAAATGGTTCAATATGCATTAGATAAAGTTGGTAAAGCCAAATATGATCAAGGTTTACGCGACCAAGCTCCTAATTACTATGACTGTTCTTCTCTTGTTTGGTTTGCTATGAAAGATGCTGGATTTGATGTTCCTGAGACTATCTGGACTACATATACAATGGAAGACGATGCTCGAGGACCACATAAGTATCTTGAAATGATTAGTAACTCAGAAGCTAAACGTGGTGACATTGCATTATTCCCTGGTCATACTGGTATTCTTCTTGATGAAGGTATCAATATGGTTAACGCTCAGAACCCTCAAGATGGTATTAAGGAGAACAAGACAGAATACTTTGGTACTATGTCTGTAGCTCGTATCGTAGGTACTGGTGCTGGTACTGGAGGATCTGGTGGTGCTTCTGCTTCATCTAGTGAATCGTCTTCTAGCTCTGATGAGGATGATGGATATGAAAAACGTTCTGATGCATTTATTTCTGTTACTAAGGAATATGCTAAGAAGATTCAGGAACGTATTCAAAAGACATATGATAGACGATTTGAAAAGCAACAAAAAGCAACTCAAGAATACTTAGATAAAGTTTCAAAAGGTGCTAAAGATGCTGCTTCTACTGGAGAGTCAAATTCTCCATCAAGCAATGGATATGTAGGAAATCCACAAGGACCAGACGGAAATGGAATCTTTAATGATGGTATTAATGGCAATACAAATGGATCTAATACAAATACTGATCCAAATAAGCCTAATACCGCTACTCCATCTAATCCATTAACACCAGGAGATATCAATACAACTCCTACACAAAAAGATCCAAATAGTATTAATGGTACTAATGGTAAAGATGGACAAGATGCTAAACCATCAGAAACTATCTCTACTGAAGAATTAAATCTTGTTAATAAGATTCTTAATAAGACTAATTCTATTTACAAGATTCTTGTTAAAGTACTTAATGAATTACTTGATTTCAATTCAGATGATGATCCTAACTTGAAAGTACTTAATGAAATCCTAGAAGCTACTAATGGAGGAATTAATTTATCTTCACAAGAAGTTACGATTCTTAATCAGATCTATAACAAACTTCCTGAAGATAAACAGTCCGAAATTAATCCATTATTGGCTGATCCAATCTTACGAGGTTGGTAATATTATGACGTATATTGTAGACATTCTACAATATACGTTTTTATTTTATTAGCCAAGCACACTAAGTTATATAAAATAAATATGGGAAAGGCGTGATTTTTATTGACGGTACCAACAGGAAATGGTAGTCCTTCAGCTCCTACAGGTAATGGTAATCCATCTAGTCCTATGGGTAGTCAACCTCAATATAATATGTTGGCTCAAACTAATTTAGCTAATCAAACTATTAAACAAAGAAAGCAAAATAATAAAAATTATAAGGATGCCAAAAAAGGGGCAGCTAAAACATTAGCTGAATCATATATCAGTAAAAATAAGAAATTAAAAAGTGATGGTAAATCCACTGCTAGTTGGGCTAAAAGTGCTAAGAAAGTAGCTGCTAAAAGTAAATCGGGTATGAATGGTGGGGCAGATCCTAACGGAAGCGGTGGAGGATCAGGTTCTGGTGGATCGGGCGGAGGCTCGGGATCTGGCTCGGGAGAAGGTTCTGGTGGAGATGGCGCTGGATCTTCAGAAGAAAAGAAGAATAGACCTAAAACAGCTGCAGAATTATGGGAAGAGCAGAATGGTACTAATAATAACTTTAACCGTAATTGGGATGCAGATGATGATTATTTAGTATTAGGTGGGTCCAATGCTAGTAATGGGGATGACGATGATGAGTCAATGGTTGATCGGGAATATGATACATACATGTGGTTATCAACGGATGATGATGCAGCAGCTGGTTCATCATATGAAGATTATAAATCAGCTAATGGTCAACCAATGCAACCACCTACGGCAGAAGAAGATACAACACCTACTAATGCAGAAGTTTCATCATTCATTAAAGCTAATACGGGTAAATATGGTTTAAACATTTTTGGTATGCCATTAGGTTTTACCCCTATTGATGATCCTAATAGACGAGTATATCGACAAACATTTGAATCTGACCTACCAGTAGTATGGTTAAATCCGGGTACACCACGATATAATATGGCTTTATTCGGTCAAGATGGTGGTACAAATGAAATGAATAAATTAGTTAATACTACTAAACAATTAGCTAAATCTGCATTTACAATGTATAATGTAGCTACCGCTCCAGGTAATAGATTCTTAAACTTTAAAGGTAATTATAAAGAATACTATAAATATGTACAGGCAATGGCAAGTGCATTATATCAGGATATGGGTATTGGGGGGAATTTCTATTACTCTAAAGTAGCAGGTAATGGATATGCTAAATATGGTGTTCCATTCTACGCTACTGGTAATGGTATTTCTATTTCTGAATCCGCATCTAACTCATATGCTGAATCAACCATTGCTTCTGAAGCTAATCAAAATGCTAGTCGTATTCGTCAAGAAAAATTAATGGCTTCTACTGGCGGGGATATCTCTAAAAAGATCTCCACATCATTATCTGAAATTATCTCTAATGTGGGTCAAAATGTTCCTGTATTAGGTGGTGTCATTGGATCATTTATTGAGCAATTAAAAGGGGATCAGTTAGCTTATCCAGAAACATGGACAGATTCTACATTTGATAGATCTTATTCAGTACAGATGGAATTTTATTCTCCATATGGAGACCCTGAGTCAATCTTTAATTATGTATATCTTCCATTTATTAGTATTTTATCAATGGCTCTTCCTTTACAAGATGGTATTTATGGATATAAACAACCATTCTTAGTTCGTGCATCTTGTCCAGGTTGGTTTGAATGTGAATGTGGTGTTATTACCAACTTATCCTTTACTCGGGGTGATGACAAACAATGGACAGCAGATTCTCTTCCACGTTCTATTAAGGTGTCTATTGATATTAAAGACTTATATCCATCCTTAGTTCAATTAAAGAATCCGGGATTATTACGTTATAATATTGGATTAACTTCATTCATTGAAACAATGGCTGGTATGCGTTATGATCAATTAGATACTCAGAAACGTTCAGATATTAAATTACGTACTATTAAGAACCGTATTTCTGAAGCTCTTACATTCCAAAACCTTAAAAATGCTAGAGACGATGGTGCATATAACTGGGGTGCAACAAAGCTCCCATTCATTCATTAATATACATACCATACCACAATCTATTATTTATTACATATTATAAAGAAAGTGAGTGTGATATATCTTGCTCATTGCTCGAATTGAGGATTTAGTCCAACAGCATAATGATAATACTATTGAAATCAATCAGATCAATTCTAAACATGGACCATTAATTGACAATATCAGTCATAAAGGTACATTAAAAATGAATGGTCATGGTCAAATTGATTATATCAGTGAAAATGGTAAAGTATCTAGTATTGTGAATCTACAGTCAGTAACTGATATTGATTATACCATTATGAATTATAAGAATCCAAATGATAATTCTGATAATGATAATAAAGATGATTCAAATGATAATAATGGTAACAATTCTGATGATGATGGTTCTAAATTTGGATTTGTAGATAAATATGGTGGTCTGATTGATACCGATGCAGATACCATTATGAATGCACAAGTATTAGAAAAAGCACGTTTTGAATGTGGTGTCTTATATCCTGCTAAATTAATTGATGGTACCTTATTATATCCAATGGATTATGTATATATGATTAATAATGAGGTATTTTCTGAAACAGGAAGTATTCATGCTGATAAATATGATAATTATACAGAAAATGGGTATTTACATCTAATTAAAGGTGGATACTCTCAAATTACTTTAGCTCTACCAGAAGTTGGTAAATATAGACTAAAAGCTATTATTGGTAGTGAAGATAATCTGGGTAAACAAGGATCTACTTTAATTAATGGTTTACATTGTCATTTAGTAACAAATATGAATAAAAAATATAAATGGCAATTAGTATCCATTAAAGATTCTATTACTAATTCTAACATTGAAAGTGATGAATTTCTTTTTGATGCTGATCGTACAATGGTTAGATATGAATTAAATAATAATGATTCTGAATACATTAATATTGATTCATTAGTATTAGTACCTAAGATTATGGATATGTCTGTGGATACTGATATCAAATTAGGCGTGAAACCAGATCTTATTCATGATGATTTATTAAATGTACCTATATCCAAATCATATTTATATTCTAATGATAAAACCAAAGTACAAGGTTATAAGATTTATACATCTGAAACCAAGAATAACAAATATTTAACAGATCAATTAGTATCTATTAATAATTCTGAATTAGTATATGAAGTAATCATTCCTAAATCAGGTTTCTATAATATCGGTTTATTAGTACAGAATACTAAATATACTAAGAATGGTAAATTCAAATTATCTATTAATAATTCTAATGATGAATTAATGTATGGTAGATACTATTATGACAAAGATAATTATACTGATAAGAAAGTATATGACATAAGATTTAGACCTGAATATAAAGGCAATATTAATATTTCTACTGGAAATAATAAAGTACACTTAGATGAAGGTTTAAATGTCTTTAGATTCTCATTGGATAACGAAGATCATGTACATAAAGAATCACCATTAATTAATGGATTATTATTGAGTCAATCCGATCAATATAATGCAATTAGTAATGATAAAGGTAAACGACTATTACCTAATATAGATGATATCTATTTCTTAAATGATTTGGAATCATTAAATGCAGCTCTTAATAGTAAAGAATTAGATGCTCGTAATGCTATTAACATTCGAGAAAACTATGATGATGTAGTAGGTTTACCATTTAAATTTGGTATTAGAGATTTTGACTTAACTGATATTGATGAAACTGAAATGGTTAATTATAAAGTATCTATGGATTATCTCGATCATAATTCATATAATCAAGGTTTCACGTATAATGGTAAAGGATATTTAATGCCGAAAGTTGCTATTATTGCATCACCTAATTTAGATCATTATGAATATGAAGATAGTATCATTAGTAGATATATTGATCTAGAGTTTGTTATCTATAATCATGCTGAATTAAAATCATTTGATATTAAACCAGATGAACATACTTTAGTTCATGTTAGAGACCGTAGTTTGTCATATATTCCCGGATTCCATAAATTAACAGACTTTGATCTAGGGGAAAACTGGAAAGAAGTATACCTAAATATGAATGGTATTTCCATGGCAGAAAAAGTATTTATTTGGAATAGTATTAAAGGATTATAATACACTGGGTAAAATGACAATCTAATGTCATTTTACCCGTACTTTTACCTTGCAACTGCAAAATATACGTAATAGAAAGGGGTGAGAGTGCCGTGATCCATGATAAATGTAGAAAAGCCGATAGTAGATTTATCCCTACCCGCTTTATCAGACACAGCATACTCGAAGATGGATTTGCTTATTATTTAGCAGTAGAATCCTTTGCAATTATCCTATCTATTCATCAGTATAGACATATTAAATTATCTTTTTATGATTTTCCATTAGTAGGACAAGGTTTCTTGCAATATTTGGATGGAGTTCATGTCTTGACATGGATTGCTTTATTTCAAATGATTATATCGGCTATTCTATTTATAGTCACTGCATTTATGAGAAAGAGTAAATACAGTTCTTTAATTGCAGGAATATCTGGTTTATTGTTAAGTTTTAACTGGCTGATACATACAGCTCTATTATCTACAGATGTATTTTTACTTCCTAACCATACTAAGAATTACTTTGTAGAACCATTTATACATCATATAAATTCGTCTATGGTTATTGATGGATTGATTACATCGGCTTTCTGTCTGATTTTCGCAATAATCCAGTTCAATAACTTTAGATTGGTAAATACTGTTACTAAGATTCATAATAGAGGTGAATCTTGATGCCAGACAGAGAAAAGAATTCCAACTTTGTAACTCATTATGAATTAGAATTATACAAAGAATATACTGAAAAACGTTTAGACAAACTAGACAAAGTATCAGATAGTTTAAAAGATAATACTGATGAATTGAAGATTCAAATGAAAAGTATTGATTCCAATATCTCTAGATTAAATGATCAATTAGAAATTTTTACAGATAATATTGGAAGTAGGATTGATTCTAAAGTTGATATTTTAAATAAAAATGTTGATACTCGATTAACAAGATTTGATGAGAAATTGGATTCATTTGATAATCATATCAAAAAGAATAGAGAAGATATTGACGCTTTAGAAAAAATTGTAGATTATCATGATGATGAATTAAAGATTAAAAAGACCAATCTTAATTTCTGGGGGATAATTATCCCGGCAGCTATATCAGGTATCGTTATGGCATTCACCGCTCTACTACAATTCTTTAAATAATTTTTTAAAGATTGGATTGATTACAATTGTCTGAATCTAAGAAACAAAGGCGTGGTGATGAGGAATACATTACGAGAGACGAGCTAAAAAAACAATCAAAAATTATTAATCATCGTATAGATAAGATAACCGAACGAATTGATGATACAAAGAATACAATCAACGAAACTAAATCTAGGATGATAGATTTTAGTAACTCTCTCGGGGATATCACCGAAGAGATCGGCAAAATGATTAAATTTTCTAATAATCGAGCTCGTATCTCTAATGATTTTAATAAAGATTATACTAACGATAAATGGAAACACTATTTCATTGGATCAGTTACTATTAATATAATTTTCTTTATATTGATTATTATATTAATCAATATACTTGCGTAATAACCTATTTTGGTTATTACGTTATTATTTAAATTTATTTTTATTTTGATTCACTTTAATGTATAATTATTATATAGTAATAAAATTATATAGGACTGAATTTTAAATGGTAAAACGAAAATCAACGGTTAAATCACCAAAAGAATATGCTAAAGAATTAGATGGATTAGAAGTTAAAGCTATAACATTAGAAAATAAAAATGATGATACGCTTAAATTAACTTTAAGTTTAAATAAAGCTATTCATCCATATATTCGTCATAGGGTAACTAGATATACTTCTTATGATCCATTAAATGCTTATAAGAAAGTACTTAAAGAGGCTATTGATAAAGAATTAAATAAATATGGTATTAAAGAAGAATTATTATTATACAAACATAGACCTATTACAATGGAAATTAACGTAACCCATATACCCAAGAAATCTAATTCCATTAAAAATATCTATCGTATGTTAGAAAATAAAATTCAACATGTATATAAACCAGATACTGATAATTTTGCTAAATCATTTAATGATGTAATCAATATGGTAGGATATGTATGGAATGATGATAGTCAAATTTCTTATTTATTACTAAGTAAGAAATGGGATATAAAAGAATCAACAGAAGTTATTATTTATTATTTACCAGAGAATGGTGATTCTTCGTTAACTAAAGAAGAACGTAATTCTGAATTATATGAAATTGCACGTAAAATTAAGAATGGAGAGTGGAGCTAATTGGCTAAAGTTTGGGAAGAGAAGAAAGATATTAACAATGTAACTACCGCAGAGGATCTAGTAAATTTGAATATGAAAATTATTCAAGATCAAAATGATGCTGAAGAATTATCTAATTTAATTAGTATTCGCAATAATGTATTAAATTATATTGGTATGGATAATTTTATTGATTATGCTCGAGATATTGTAGACAACTGTAAATACTTTAGCTTTACATCAGAGGCATCACGTAAATTTATTGATAAGAATACACCAATCTTTAATCTATGTTTGGTTGATCCATTCTTTGATGAAGAAATGAGTAAATTAAATGATACTACATTAAATGCTGATCAATTACGAGATAAATTTACAGAAGATATGACCAAATTATTATTAGATGATATTATCACACATATTACGGAGAAATTATCTTCTACTATTTTAGCTGATGAAGAATTGACTGAAAAATCAAATAAACTTACAGATGATATTCGTAGATTATTAGCATCAAATATCTATAGTGTAACTGTATCGGCGCCACATGAAAATAAAATCTTTTTAAAATTAATTCTTTAATTAACTAAAAGATATTCTTACTTTCTAGTTCCTTTTCTGGAAACTAGATCCACACCTAAACCCAAATACCTACTTTAATTCTCCCAATGATGCTAATAGCGTCATTGGGTTTTTATTTTATACAGAAAGGGCGGGATTCTCATAGCTAATTTCAACCATCAATCCAATTTATCTACTACTGTAGCTTCTGCTAATATTAGTAATATTATTGGAGGAGAGGCTTCATTTGTATATTCGTATTTTCAAGCTAAATTTCCGGATAAATTCTTTAATGATACATTTGTAAGTCAGGAATTAAATACATTTAAATTCAATTCACCATTTCCAGTACAACGACTACCATTATTAGCAATGGGTACTGAATTTGAATTAGAAGAATCATCATTAGGACCAATTCAACGACAATATACCACAATGTATACGGTAAGAAATGATAAAGAAAGATATTATCGCAAGATCTTTAATGATGAAGAAAATAATGTATATATGTATAGTGTAGATAATCGTGCTATCCTGAAACATAATTTTGCTATTAAATTACAAACTCAAGCTCAGGCATGGAACGTAGTAAATTATATCAATCAGAATTTTGAAACAGCAGGTAAAGTATTTTTAAATAATATTCGATTACCAGCAGTATTACCTAATACATTTATCCTTAATATATGTACTCATTTCGGATGGGATATTAGTTCATCCGATAAATTAGTAGCAGAAGAAGCTAGGGAACAATTGAGATCATATTTAATTGAATATGGATTAGGTGGTATTACAGAACAAATTAATCCAGAAACAGGTAATATCAGTTATATGTATGATTATACTACAAACCTAATGTTATCATATCCAGATAATGCAGCTCATGAAGCAAGTATTACTGATCTTGTAGTTAAAAATGCGACTGTCAGATATCAGATTACATCAGAATTCTGGTTCCCAGGATCATTTATTATTGATTTTGATAGTCAATTTAAATTAATTCCTAAAGTAGATGATACTGGATTGTCTAATCTTAAAACTAAATTCAGTATTGTATTACAAAAGGAATTAATTCCACATATTGCAGATAATGGATTTAAGTATATCAGGCAAGCAAGATATACTCCTGATTTAAATAATAAAATTGATACAATCAATATTGAAAGTTTCTTCGATAAAGCTATTTTTAATATTATCAAAGTAAGTAAAAAGTATAATATTGATTTAAACAAGTTAGTAACCTTCATTATGTTTAAAAATAATGTACCATTAGATAAGGATAAATATGAAGTAGATTTATCTGAATTGAAGATCAATGTAAAAGAACCTACTAGAAATGATAATTATACTCTAGTATTATATGGGGACTTAAGAAAGCTTAATATATTAAATGAATACTTAGTAAGAAATAATACTCATGATATTATGAAAATGGATATCTTTCCAGATACTAATTTCAGTAAAAGTAGCATTAATCTTACTAAAAAATAAGTATATATTTTAATTGTGTATATAGATAAGAATATCTATATACACAATTAATTTCATAGAAAGTGTGTGTGATAACATGACAAAATTTATAGATGGATATGATGGTACTGTATATAAGAATATCAACAATGAATATTTTATACCTGTAGTTGTAAATTACAATGGTAAAAAATATAATTGTATTAGAACTACGACTATCTATCATAAAATTAAAAGGAAATTAGCTGACTATTATAAAGTAGTACTAAACGCAGATATTCCTTCACCTAATGGTTATATTGTAACATTTAGTGTGGATACTTTCGCACGACCAGATGGACGATTTGTGCATTTTCATTCATTGGAAAGATATAAATATTATGCTAAAGATGCATTAGTTGAAGTATATGAGGATCTACCTGATTGTCGTATAGCAAAATTCCCTGATGATTTAGATATACTCAACGTTACTAAAACTGAAGCATTTGATTTTAATAATAATGATTGTGACTCTATATTACATTATAGCATATATGGGGTAAATGATTATTATGGAAAGACCAAGAAAATAGCTGAACCATTCAAATCTTTTTATCCAATTAATATGGAATTTGATAAGAGTAATATGCATCTAATTAAAAAGGTATTAGATAAAGATGTCAAAAAAATAAATACGTATAGTAAGCAATTTGTTAGTTCATTTTCTTATTATGATAAGGTATTTAATAATGCTAACAGTAATAGTTTGTATAAAGATAGGATAATCAATGCCAATTCTCTCATATACGATATACTGGATAAATTATATTCAGACGTTCCTGATATACTAGAAGTAATTAAGCTTAGACTAAATTCTTCACCTAATATAGTTAAGACTTTTTTAGATTCAGCTGTATATATAGGTATGGGTAAGAATACAACTGGAATTCCTATTAAGTTAGTAGATAGTAGCGACCTAAGAATTAATAATATTCCAGATATGGATTCGGTATATATTAGTACTATAGGATTAAATGACATGACAGAGGAAGAAGTTTATCTTAATGTGGCATATAATCTTCTTTTAGATAAAGAGGATAACATAGATATGTTTGGTAAGAAGATTAAATCTGTAAAAATTAATAATAACTCCTTTGCTTTTGATATTGCAAGACAAATAGCTCGGAATGTCTATAATGGATCTTTTAGTAAAGCATTATATGAATTGAATATTCAAAATGTCATTACTAAATTTACATTTAAACAAGAAGGTGACAACAATTGGAAAGTCTAGTTAGAGAAGATAGGATTACGGGTAAATTACAAAATTATAATGATGATGGAATATTTATGACACACCTTCAAAATCCATATTTACCAATTCAACTGAAAATAGATGGTAAATGGAAATTTGCATATAGATGTCTAACAAATAAAGGTATTGAAACCTTTACTACTGAGTTAGATCGAGTTATGTATGCTAATATACCAATATCTGATGATGATATGCTATCTATACCATTTAAATACCATCTTTCAGATTTAGTAATTGACAATCATATAAGTAAACATGCATATGATACAATGTCCTTTGAATACAATGACATTCCTTGTAGGCTAGTTAATGTTTCACAGGTTATATTCGGTGGTAAACATAAAAATAATAATACTTCATACTTACAACCAGAAAGCATTCTATTTTCAGACGATGATAACGTGTTTATCATGTATCCTATGAATAGCATGGTTATTGATAGACAAATGGTAAATGAATATCTAGATTACTATAACTGTAAAAATGACATAGACGTAGTTACACCTATAGAATCCGATTATAGAAGGAAATATTGGAGATATGATGATATTAATATACTAACTTCTATAATTAAAAATCATTATAAAGATGATCAAGATCTAATGAATGTCAGATTGTTACAATTGCTCAATAAATCTGATTATGTCGATCAAAGAGAGTACTTTACAGAAACATATTCAGATATATATTACGACTATTTCTTTCCAATATATAATGGTAAAAAACTCGGTAATGTATTTTTTGAAAGAGGTTCATTTAGTCGAGACAACCCTGATGATATTATGAATCTAATCTATAATATATACAAATATTCAGGAAATGATATTGATGGTATATTCTTTAACTTTGATATTCATATCATACGTGGGGTCTTCAGTATGCTTAATAAGATTGCTAAACTTCCATCATATCGAGATATGTCTGTCTTAAAATTTTCCAATAAATATCGCGCAGCTATCCCATTTATAATACCAGATAATGAAGACAATTAAGTAATTTTATAAAAATATCCCATAATATTATGGGATATTTTTTTTTTCCGTCACACAACTGCACTTTTATATAATATAAATAAGATTGGGGTGGGTAGCATCGCTAAAACAACTAAGTTCAAAGACGAAATGATTAGAACTTATACTCCATTCTATAGATGGAATGCATTCGATAAATCAGACATTAATGATATCCAAAGTGTTATTGATTATGCTCGTGGATTAGTCATTAAAGATAAAGAAATAGCTGATTCACAAGAAACAGATACATCATTACTTAAATCAGATTTATATATTAGGGCAAAGGAAAATACATTAGAAGCTTCTTATACTCAGTATCATAGACAAATGATCATTGATGACTATGAAGAAGTAAACCCATATTATGCTAATTTAAAATCTCAATATGGAATTGATTATTATGAAGCACGAAAAGCTCCTGATTTTAAGATTTTAAAAGCCATTAATAATTCATTAGATAAATTCCATAAGAGTATCTTTGAGGAAGCATATTATGAATCAGTTAATTACTATCAAAAAGTATTATACACACATGCATTCGATAATCAATATTATCATAAAGAATTCTTTTTGGAATATATTATCTTTATGACTATTCAAAGATATATTGATAAAGAAATGGATGCTTATTTCAATGTAGATACATATACTAAAAGACAATTAAAAAATGGTTTCATTAGTTATGGTCTAGATTACTTTGATAGTTTTCCAATTGAATATCAAAGACGTACATATAAACTTATTAATGATATGATTCGTAATAAGGGTACAAATAAGGTATTTGATATCATTAAGGATGTTTTTAATTTCTCTAATATTCATATTAATAAATACACATTAGGTAAGACTAAAGACTCTAAAGGTATTGAAGATTTAGTATTCTTTAAGACGGATATTAATGATAAATTGAATATTAATACTGACCCTAAGATGGATTATGATGAAGTAACTGGGAATGATCCATATTGGCGTACTCCTAAAGAAGACGTATTTGACAAAGACTTTAATACGCTATCTAGCAAGTATATTTCAGTAGACGTATTATTGGATATCTTAGTAAATAGTAGACAGATGTCATACTTCTATAATCTAATCAATGACATTCAGATTGAACAAGAAAAAGCTATTAGAGAATATATGCATGAGCATAATGTTACATATGATGTAGCTAAAAAAGAAGGTGGTTTTCAGGATACTGATTTTTATTTCTCTGATAGAAATATCTCTGATAAACCAATTCATATCTTTGATGCGATTATTGCTTTAATTGAATTAATATTAGTACGTATGAGATGGTCTGATAAGATCCATCATAAGGATGGATGGCTACGTCATGTTCATAAGTTTAATCTAGGAATCGATAATAAAGATAAACTTATGGAAGCTCGTAAATATTTACTATGGAATGAAGATAATAAATTTTCTTCTAGTGAATATGATGATCTAAATAAATTCTATCATGATTTCTATATTCAAGGAATAGATAAAGATAGCGAGAAAAATACCTATTCATATGTGAGTCAAAAATTTTCTGATCATTCTATATATGCTTCACAATTGATTGCTTATTCTAGAGTAGTACTAGAAGGTGATCTTACTGGTAGCAATCTTCTCGAGGATCATATAAAAAAGAACGAATTATATGATGGATTAGAATATCTACATAATCTAATTATGGATGCAGATAGAGGAGTTAAAATTGGTACATTATATCCCTATGATTATATTAAGGATATCTTTTCTGATTATATTGACTTCTCCATGAATAACGGTAATATAAAAACTGATGACCTGATATCATGGTCTATTGATAAAGGTAGATATGTATATGATGAATTAGTAGATTTTATTAGGTTAACGAATGATACTAAGTTAAATGAATTATTTAGAATATATAATGAAGATGATAAAAGTAATGATAATTTATTACGAGTATATGCTGAATTACCTGCTGCTATTGAAAGGTCTGTTAAAGATAATACATATACTCAATCTAGATACATTCAAAATTTTTCTAATTTATCTGTATTCTTGGATGTATATCTTAAATTCCTTCATAATGGATTATCATTAATCAACTTAGAGCAATTTACCCAGGTATATAGATTTAATCAAAAATTAGAAACCAAAACAGAAGATCTAATTACTAACATTCAAGATCCATTTATCTGGCAAAATTTAAAAGAACTATGGAATGACAATTTTGTAGGCGATCAAAGTATGGAGTTATTTATGGGTTATAAGACATACTCTGATTATCTAAAAGATAAAGATCCTAACTTATATCAATATACTCGTATATATAAAGATTACAATAATATTGATAACTTTGATTTTGAAGGTACAGTAAGAGATAAGATCTTTGAATTAGCTACAGATATTGATAATCACTTAGACTTAGGAGATTATGACTTTTTCCTTACATCTAATTTTATAGGATTGGAAGAATATGTAAAAGATTATATCTATATCTTAATTCAAATCTTTAAAGCATATACTGTAGATACTATATATGCACATACTGTATATAACCTGAATGATAAATGGGAAAATTCATTTAAGGTATTAGATGGATTTGAAGTTACTAATAGAATTAAACTTAAATTAAAAGATCATTTCAGTATTGTAGATACAATGAATACTGATTCTCATATGAAACCGGATGGTAAGGATAATACTATTACATTAACTGAAAGTCTTGTATTTAAACGAGATGGTGAAGTGGTAGATAAAAAAGTTGAATATGGTACTAATAATAGATCATATATTCCATATGAGATAGAATTTGACATTTTTGCATTAAATAATTACACTCAAAGTCAAAATGATAGATATGCTGTGAAGAAAAAATAAAAAAAAA
>NFYZ01012290.1_pt1 | contig 26093 bp, 30 predicted proteins | sample 1092561 | NCBI WGS metagenome assembly NFYZ01 (sample SAMN03609887, study PRJNA323583) | gut metagenome | isolation source: feces | host: Rattus norvegicus | place: Malaysia | collected 2013 | reverse complement strand
TTTTTCTGCCCTCAAATAGTGCCGATTTTTCGTATTTTTCCGCCTTTTGCCGTCTGTTCTGTTACCATTTGATTACCACGGTTAAAAAATCAGTTCTGATTTTGCGCCTGCCGTTATATGACTTTTGCTCTACTTTCCGTCATCTTAAAGTCAGGCTCTTTTTACTCTGATTCTCGGTGGGAGTATAAAAATATGTTGACTTTTTTCTGTTTTTGTCTTTTACTGCTCGTTAGCAGGGTTAAAAATATGAAAATAAAATTTAATAAAACATCTATCGAGGGACTTTTCCCTCTTGAAAATAAAGAGTATTTCGCAAGTGACATTATCTTGCCCGGCCTTTATGTTCGTGTCAGGTCGTCCGGGCATAAAAGTTTTTATGCCATTTATCGTTTACGCAATCATAAACAGCAGAAAATAAGAATCGGCGAGTTTCCGGCTATTACCGTTGAAGCTGCCCGCGATAAGTGTCGGGAGCTTCTCGGTCTTGTTTTTGACGGTCACGATCCGGTTAAACAGATAAAAGACCGCGCCTTTGCTGAGGCTGATCCGGCGGTGTCCGGGACTGTTCGCCAGCTTTACGACAAATATATGGCAGAACACGCGATTCATAAAAAGCCGAGTTCGCGGGCGAATGACGTCATCTACTGGGAGCGCCACATCCTTCCGCGTCTGGGCGACAAAGCGGTGCGTTCGGTTACTCGTGGCGACATTTCACAGCTCCACAATGCCATTGGTCAGGAGGTAAACGATAAAGGTGGCTTGAAGACCACAACGGCAAACCGCGTTTTAGAGGTGCTTAAAAAGGCGTTTAATTTGGCTGAGGAGTGGGAATGGCGCGACGAAGGCTCCAACCCTTGCCGACGGATTAAAAAGTTCGCTGAGCGCCCTCGCAGGCGTTATCTGTCGGTGTCTGAATGTGTCAGCCTGTATTCCGTGTTGACCGATTACTTCAAAAATGAAAATTACCACGCACGCCAGGTTGCCTATTTGGTGATGCTGCTTCTTTATACCGGCGGTCGGCGTGGCGAGATTATAAATTGCAAATGGTCGTATTTCGTTCCGGAGCGTTCCGTCCTAGCTCTGCCGGACAGCAAAGCCAACCGGCCACAGGATATTCAGCTCAGCAACGAGGCGCTGGAGATTTTGTCCTGGATTAAAGCCGATCAGCAGAAAAACGGCTTTGTCGGCGATTATATTTTTGACGGTCATGTGAAGGGACAGCCTTTGAAGGACGAAGGCGACCATTGGGACAATATCCGGGCGGCTGCCGGTCTGAAGGACTTCCGGATGCACGACTTGCGCCACAGCTTTGCTTCCTTCCTGGCTATGACTACCGGTTCGCAAATTATGGTTAAAGAGGCTCTGCGTCATGCCGACGTTAAAACCTCCGACCGCTACACCCACATGTTTAATGATCCGCTTCGTTTGGCTGTTAACCAAACCACGGCGCGCCTGCGTGAGGTTATGAGTGGCGGCGTTATCGTTGATTTTGATCAGGCAAAACAAAAATACAAGGTGGCTTAGGCTTTTGCTTGGTGCCTTGGCTTTCTAAAAACTTGACGACGCCCTCTTTGGCCAAAAGGTCAGCGAGGGCATTTTGTATGGCGTCGCGCTGATAGTGGCCGGTGTGAGCCTTGACTTTGCCGAGGATTATTCCTTCAGGCGAGATTTGATTGATGCGGTATGCCCATTTTTTGCATTCCAGGCGATTCCGCACTTGCTCTGGCGTTCCTTCTTTGTCTTTGATGTTTCCGGTAATGTAGCCGATTGCGGTTTGGCTATCGGTCATGACCGTGTGCGGTCCGGGGTAGCGTCTGGCGATATTGAGAGCATAATAAATGGCGTAAAGTTCGCCGATGTTGTTGTTTGCGGCCTTTATCCAGTTGGAGAACGTGTAGCGTTTTTGGCCGCTGATAAGCACACACCCGATTCCGGCCACTTTTGATTTTTCATTGAAGCTGGAATCGGTGTATATTATCATTTTTGGCACCTGCAGGCTTGGATTACGATTTCTTGGCAGTCGTAGCCGTTTTCCAAATCAAGCACCGTATTGCCTTTGGTGCAGGTGTTGACCGGGCAGCAGTTGACCGGCACATACTTAATTTTTGCGGCGCAACTGCTGACGGCAAGCGCGCAAGTCAGTATGATACAGAGCTTTGCAATCGTCATTGAGGTTTTTCTCCCTTTGTTTGAGTTGCTCTTTCTTTTGTTCGAGAGCTTCGGTGTTATCGATCTTTAGCATGGCGGCTTCAACCGCTTTCTTTTGGTATATTGCTTCGGCGGTGTTATATCCGCGCTGGTATAAAGCGTTGCCGGCTAAAAATAGCACGGTCGCGATAATGCCGACGATTCCGAGTGTTGCCCAGATCCTCATGCGTCCACCTCGGCGGCTAATTGCACCAGGCGGTTTTTCCACCCCTTGCGGAAGGTTTTCCAAGTGCTGTCTTCGGCGTAGGCATACAGGCGGTTCAATAAATAAACCGTATAAATGCTGTTTTTGGCTTCCCTTGCTGCTTTCAAGGTCTTTTCGCCTATAATCCCATCACAAACGACGTTTAGGCTTTCCTGAAGGATTTTTACCGCCTTTACCGGGCCGTGATTGACGGCCGTGTCAAATACGATGACGTCCAGAGGGTATGGGAGTTCTTCACAGCGTGCCTTTGCCCAGTAGTCGCGCTTGTAAATGGCGATTGCTTCTTCTTTGGTTAAATTGCAAATATCCAGGTTCGGATATGCCTTTTTGCAAATGCCGTATTTAGTCAAACCGCCTTTGTCGTTCGGGTGGTCTGACAACACGCCCTCTTTGGCCAGAGTTAAATTGACGGCTAATTCAAAGTTATTCATGTCTTATCCCCTTTATGGTGTAGGTGTCGAAGTGTTGTCCGGTTATTCTGCCGTTGATCATCAAGCCGAATTTCTCGATGTCCATAAACATTTCGTAGAAAAATACCCACCAAGTCTTTACGACTTCGATGGCCATTTCGTCCGAACCCATAAGCTCGCGGAGCAATCCGACGTGTGCCGACATCCAGACTTTGAAAATATCATTGACGTAGGCGATTTTGTCGTCGGTCCAGCCTTCGCATTTTAAGCGCTCGCGGATGCTCTTTTGAGCATCGTCGATTGCCTGGCTGGCGATTTTGTGGTGGCTCTTGCGGTAGCTTATGAAGTCGGCTTCTTTGATTTTGCCTTGCGTATAATCGGTGTACATGGTGGTAAAGCCTTTGAAGAAGGCTTCAAACATTGATTTTACCAAGAATTGATAAAAATGGTTGCGCCCGGTGTCCGGATCAATTCGCAAATCCGAAATGCGGCAAATGAGGCCGTATATCTTGTCGGCAAATTTTTCGTACCGGTTGTTGCAAAGCTCGATGTCTTCGAGTTTCTTGGCTGCTTTGGCTCGGTATTTGCTGGAGCAGTGGTGCATTAAGGCAGATGACAGTCGGCGCATCGGTTCTTCGTATTTGATCCACGCGAGAACCCCGCCGCAGGCAAAGGCCATAATAACCAACAGCCAAATAAACGGGTTGCCTTGAGCTAGGAGGTGTATGATTTCGTTCCAATCTACATTTATTTCTGACATCTGCCTCGCTCCGGTTACTTATCTGAAGGTTCCATTTTTTCTAGCTCGTTAATGCGTGCGCGCCAGGCTTTTCGGTTGGCACATACTTCCGCATATTTTTCGTTCATAGCCGTCTTTTCTGCTTCGGTGCCGTAGATTTGAGTTTCAAGCAATTTGTTGGTCACATAGTCTGTTTGTGACAATAACATGTGTTTTTCGCAAAGCTCGCGTTCAATTTCGTTTCTTTTCATGGTGTAATATCCTTTTTAAGAGTTGTTTCATGCTGTATACAGTTTTTGCTGCGTTCCGGCGCTTCATTGAACCGGCCCAGCTTACGAAGCTGTTGAGGACGTCAGCTTCAGACATTTCGCCTGCGTCGACGAGCTTTCCTTGCTTCTTCAGTTTGCGGCGTTCTGCCGTGACCGATTTTCTACATGGTTTGCGTAGTATTTTGCCGCTTTCGGTGATAAAAAATCGGGTTTTCAAAAAGCAGAATCCGTGTTTCAAATCCACAATGCGGGTTTTGTTTGGGCTTGCGATGATTTTGTGGGCGGCAAAACACCGGTTCAGCTTGTCGAGGATTTCTTCGAGTTCCTTTTTGCTGGGTGAGATGATGTAGCTGTCGTCCATATATCGGCCGTATGCCTTAATTCTGCATTGGTCTTTGATAAAGTGGTCGATTGCGTTCGGGTATGCTACTGCGTGAATTTGGCTGGTTTCACTTCCAAGGCCAAGTCCCTTGCTTCCGAATGCATCAACAAAATCGTCGGTTAATTTCAGGATTGAGCTGTCGTGAATATACTTGCGGTAGATTTTCTTGAGTATCGGGTGGTCTATGTTGTCAAAATAGCTCTTAAAATCTATCAGCAGGACATATCCTTCTTGGCCGTATTGCCTAAAATGCCGGCGAAGGTGTTGGACCAGTCTGTTTATGGCAAATAGCGTGCCTTTGTCCTTTTGGCTGGCCGCATTGTCATAAATCAGGTTGTGCGATAAAACCGGCAGAAGGACGTTTTTGCATAGAGATTTTTGGACTACCCGTTCAGAAAAATGCACGCTTCGTATGTGTCTTAGCTTGCCTCTTTCGCACAGGTCGAATTTGATAAATCCTTTGCGGACATCCTTCCCATTGATTAAATCGTTGTGAACTCCGGCGGTCCGAACGACGATGTTTAAGAGATATCTTTGCACGCTTGCTTTCCAGCTTACGCCTTTGGAAGCATCCAGAGCCGCCTGATAAAGCGACTTGAAGGACGCCACGTTTCTAAAGTCGTCAAACGGCTTTATGAAGCTCTGCATCTTTTCTTGTCGCCTCTTTTGGCGGTTTTCGTATCTTTTCTTTCGTCTGCTCATTCCTACCTCGGTTTCGTTGGTGTGCCTTGTATAGCGGTGCGGGTTTAGTTTGGCTACGGAGAGTATAGGCATAAAATAAGAATAACCTCGCAAATGTTCTTACTATGCACGCCTCGTGGGCGGCGTTCGCCTATCTACATCAAAGCACTTATTTACAGGGTGTTAGCCCTGAAGGTCGTTTGTTCCTTCCTTATTGTTGTTTCAGCTCTGTTTTCATCCTTCTGGATTACTAAGTCTGGCTTAACAAGGGATCAGAGAGGCACGCGAATGCCAGCATTAGTGCATTGATTGCTGTTGGCATTCCCATCGTTGTTGACATTACAAGCGTTGTTGGCGTTATTGCTATCCGCTGATGACAGCCACCAGTTCGTGCGGCCACAAAGATCAACAACAAACAACCTATTCTGCGTCGTTCAATTTGCTTGCCTTCTTCCAGTTTTTCAGCAAGCCGATTTCCTTACGCAAAATCTCTGCTATTGGTGCAATTCGACGTTTCTCAACGTTGATGCAATTAACCAGACGAATGAGCCTATTTTGAAGCTGGAAGCAATTATTGATTGCTCTTGTCTGATAGGCCGTCCGCATTTTCAATTCTTCAGCCGTGGTTGGATAAATTGAATTTGCGGCGATGATGTTATCCATTAGTTCGTCTGTCTTTTTAATTATATCTAATCCTAATAATAGTCTGTATTTCTTAGGTATGGCTTTCTCGTTCATGACAAACTTCGTTATATCTCTTTGCAGTTGCTGCCCTGACACATAAAAAGCCAATTCGGTTATTTCTCGTTTCCGTGCATATACATTACTCATTTTATTCCTCATAGAGCGACCACACGGCGGTGGTCGCATTAAAGATTATACGGCTCTAGCCGATGCGGAAGCAGAGAGGCACGCGAACGCCAGCAAAAGCGCATAGATAGCTGCCGGCAATCCCATCGCCGTTGACAAGACAAGCGTCGTGGGCGTAACGGCTATCCGCTGATGACAGCCACCAGTTCGCGCGGCCACCGCCGACAATATTTAATATTCTGTGATTTACGCTTGATGCAAACCAAGGATATTGCACTGACAATCCGGCTTCAGGGTTCCACCAGCCTTGAGTTTGGCAAAGGTTGGAACGCACTTGGTGTCCATACACTTCGATTTCGTTCGGTAGCCACAGCTTGCCCATGTCTGACCAATCCCAGCCAGTGCCGCCGGTTAAGTGTGCAGATGCACTGTAGCGTGAATCGAGTATGGCTCTTTTTTGGATAATTACGTTTTGCAGTGCTGCCGGCAATCTTTGGAGCATACCTTTATTCGCCGCATTGAGGCCGTGAGCGAGGTTTTGGTATGCTGCGGTGCTGTAATTGTTTACGCCGTTGAGCCATGCATAAACTGCCGAAGCAAGCCAAGGGTGGTTTTCTACCGACGTTCCGTTATTGTTATCTGTCGGGTTCCATTTTACCTCTGTCGGCACACATTCTTTGGTTATAAAGTCGATATGGTTGCCAACTGTTTGGTCTGCGGCGTTTTTATAAGTGTTAATACCGACAATTCGCGCGTTCATATTGAGAGCGCTAACGCTATCGGTACCGACAGTTCCTGCCGTGGTTGAGAACGGAATGTAGTCGCCTACATGAATGCCTTTGAAGTTTCCGGCTTGAATTCTGGCTTGGATCCACGCCCAGACATTGGCATAGGTGCTGATTTCGGTGGCAAACTTCGTCTGAAGATTTACACCCTCGTATAAGCGGTCGGCATCCAATGTGGCAAAGAGCTTTTGGTCGAGCTGTGCAACGGATGCTGTTTTGTTGGTTAGCTTGCCCTCGCTTACCTGGGTGTCTGAAGCAAAGTATGCGCTGATTGCGCTGTTTACTTGCCCCATAATGCCGTTGATTTTAGTATTGATGGCTTGCTTGAGCTGGGTTTTGTCGGTTGGTGACGGAGTTAATCCGGCATCTGTAATGGCTGCAATAATTTCTCTTTGCGGATCTTCTAAAGCTCCGGCCGGAATGATTGAGCCTTCTTGTCCGTTAGCCGGATCCGCATTGACGTATCCGGCGTTAGGGTTTGTTGAATCGAGTGGTGGGGTATATTTCATTTTTATTCATCTCCTGATATGTAGCTAAATTTAAGTGATGTATGAGCTGGCTTTATCCGTTCGAGCATACACGCAAGGTCGTCGGCCCATCTGATTGTGCAGAGTGGTTCGCCGCATCTGGTGATGCCGCATTGAGCGTATCTGATGCGTGCGCCGTCCACGATTGTGATCCAGTAGTATCCGTCGCTTACTCTGCCGCCAAGTCTGTCGCCGCATCTGGCAATACCGCAATAAGCCGGCGGTGTTGTTATGATGGTGACTGTGTATCCGAGCATTCTCGCGAGCTTCACAAAGTTTTCCCTGGTCGGAGAAAATCTGCGATTTATTTTTGCAATAACCGCATCTACGCGTTCGGCAACTGTGAGATTGTCGGCGTGGGTGCCGTGTATGCAGGTTTCCGGAAGGCCTAGTTGACGCTCCCAGTCCACAAGAGTTTCGTCGGTTTCGCGCGGGAATATTTCGCGCCCGGCTTTCTCCACTCTTTGGTGGATGTAATAAAAGAAGTCGCCCAACCCCATTGCCAAATCGTGCATTTTAGAATCGGGTTGACGTGTCCAGGCTGGACCGTGCGGCAGCAGTTCTTCTATTAAATGTGTATAATCTTTTTCGTCCATTAGTCATTCCCCGGCGTTGGATAGTTGATTGATCCTAAAACGGCAATATGTCCGGTGGACATAACGATATCGGCGTTCGGTGCGCTTAGTGCAAAATCCTCGACGCCTGCGGCATTACTGATTGCAGCTCTTATTTGTGATAATGGCAAGGTTGAGCCTGGCTTTACGGAGCTTGATTGAATAAGGCTCTTGAGCTTGGCTTCGATGGCGGTGCGAACCTCGGTTGTGTTTGGTGTTAATGATGTGAACGTGAAGTTGATGGCATCCGGTATCGGTGCTTCAACAAATACTGTTGCCGTTGCCGGTTGCAGAGCTTCAATGTGCGCCTTTACGCGGTTGATGTCGGCTGTTTGCGGAATTCCTGTCGGATAAGTGTCGTCCATCATAAAGCGAACAGTTACAGTACCAAGTCCTGCCTCGATCGGGTAGCACCAGGCTCTGGTGACACCGGCCACCTCACGCGCCCACATTTCGTAGTCGGTTTTTGAACCGCCTGTCGGTGGGTTCTGCACATAGAATATCAACCGGTTCTGCCAGCTTTCGATTGTTTCGATATCCGATCCGCCGGTAATGCCCAAGGTGCCGACTTCGCCTTTGGTTTGCACTCCTGGTATCGGGTTTAGTAGCGACACTATCGTTCCGGCGCTGGCGTTGCCGTTATTGCCGGCATTCTCGGCCCGAACTTGGATTGTGGCAGTACCCCCAAGTGGAACGATGACCTCGGCTGTTGATACATAATTGACGTTGTCGGCGCGCCTGAATATAGTTCCGGCCGGTATAACCGAACCGGCGGTTGCTTGGAAGGCAACGAAGCCGTCGGCTTTGGTGGCCATTTTTCTCGGTATGTTGTAGGTTTGACCGTGTTTGACGATAAACTCCGGATCTGCTTCGAGCAAAAATGATTGCTTCAGCAAATATTCTACCCGGCGCAGGATTTCGTCGCCCACACCGGCGCACATAATGGCCAAAATGTTTAATATGCGGCGCGGCAAGTTGGCATCTGCCTTGGTTAATCTGGCGTTAATGTCAGCGATGGCGCGGTTTCTTAAGTCTTGGAGAGTTGGTTTTGAGTAGTTTGTCATTATATCCTCACATCATAGCCCATAGGTCGTTAAATCTTAGGTTTTTCGTGTCGTTGCCGCGCGTGATGGTTACTATTCCGTCTACGCGGTTTAGGTCTTTGGAGTTGCGTTCTAGGTTTACGGAGATGTCCGAAGCCACTTTGTCTTCAATCATCCATTGAAGCGCCTGTTTGATGTAGTCTTCAGCTTTGGCGATTGTTTCTTCGGTGATTTTGGCTCTTTTTAACAAATAAAGTTTGGAGCCGAGCTGGTTGGAGCCGTCTTCGTCGATTTTGTCGCCCCACCAGCCGTATTGCGGAGTTCCCAGATCTATTTCGCTGGCATCGGCTCTTGCCCAGGAGAACAGGCTTATAATGACGGCACTTTCCAGTCCGTCGCAGCGTTCCAGGTCGCCATCTATTACGTTGATGTCGTATTCCTTGAACGTGTTATCGAAGTGTAAAGCGATGTCTGACATATTGCGGCTCCAGTGGTGGTTTGATTTATATTTTTATAATACGCTTTCGACTACCGAATGTTCAAAAAATATTTTTAACTCATTTGTGCTGTCGGCGTTCCGGTTTGTCCGCCACTATCGCCAGGATGAGCATGTCCGTTGTATGTGTCGCGCATAGCCTGCATGGTGCTTTTGGCGTCTTTGACGTGGCCTGAACCTTCTACCATTGGCGTGTTGAACTTTACGATCTGCGAAGCGTTGACAGTCATTGTTTTAGTGTTATAGGTTACGTCTTCGGTGGCGTTGACTTCCAGATGGAGCGTGGTCACTTGGATTTTGCGGTTGCGCCCCAGCTTTATGACGTCGCCTTCGTCGGTATAAATGGCCACTTCGCCTGCCTGCAGGTTCTTTACCCGGAATTGACGGTCGCCAACTGCTACGATGATGCCGTTCGAGCGGTCGCCACCGGCAAATACCACAACTGTTTCCATTCCTGGATGCGGAACGGAAGTAAAGCCATAATTTTGGTATCTTTCAATGCCTGATTTGGTTTCCCCGGCAAGCAGAGAGTTCTGTTGTTGCTGCACCTTTTTGGTGTCGTCCACTGTTTTAATGACACCGCGGGCGACTACGTTGCGGATTCTGGTAGTTAGCGGTGCGACAAATCGGTTCAGTTGGTCAATGGTTATCATGCTATACGCCCTCTCTCAATTCTTTCCATCCCTGGTATGTTTTGATGTTTTGGGTTGCTGACGACAAAACAAATGCGTCAGGCGGCGATACTGTCAGCTCTGTGGTGGTTCCGCTTCCGGTGCTTAGTCTTACCGCCGACACAAAAAGTTTGCCCTTCAGCCTTATAAAATCGTCATCTATGGTGATGTATGAATTCGGCGACCATAAGTCCCCGGATGAGTTGGTCCAGCCATAAACAGTAAACTGCGCCGACATAGCTTTGCCTCGGCGGTTTGAGCGTTCCCATTCGGCTCTGGTTTGCGCGGTGGAGTTATCCATTGAGCTTTCGGCAGTTAATACCAGCGGGCGGTAGCGACTGACTTCGCTGTCGGTTGCTTTACCCTCAATGCCGGTGATGTCTTCTCCGCCCAGTTCGTCTGATCCGACCATTTGCGACTTGACGTAGTAGTCCCGGAACACATCGCGCGTGCTGAATTTAGCCGAGGCCGAGAGAATATTGTTTCCGGCTCCGTCTGCCACATGATGCACCAGCTTTCCGGCTGATGCGGCCATTCCGATTGATTGGATGACGAGCGCGCCTTCGGCATTGTCGGTGAACATCATTCCGGTCTGCTTGCAAACCTTTTCGATGATGGATTGTGCGGTTTCGCCCGGTTGTACCTGGAATTCGGCAATCGGTTTGAGTGCTGCGTCGGCTTCAAATATCAACTTAATGCCGAACGGCTGCAGCACTTGCTGGATGATATCCTTTGGACTTCCGCCGAGGATCTGACCGGCGTCTATGATTGCCGAGCAGTCCACTAGGTCACAGGTTTTGGAACGCCCAGAGAACTTGACTTCGTGGCTTGATGAGCTGTAGCTCGGAGAGATTTCGTCCAGGTATCCGGTTACTACCGGTATTCCGTCAACCAGGATTTGGCATTCTTCGTCGAGCGGAATGTTCTTTTTGCTGCCGGTGTATTTGTCAGACACAGTGAGTTCGAAGTTTGAGGCGATACAATTAAGGCTACGGCTTACCGATGCGCTTTTCCAGCCGTTGTATATTTTTCCACCGATTTTTAGTTCTATGCTCATTCGGTTAACACTTTCAAATCTCTATTGGCCGGTACGAATGCCGGGAATTGGACCTTGTTTCTCTTTACGATTTCGTCGGCGCGGCTCGGATCCTCGTATAAATCATAAGCCACCACGACGGATGGTTGGTTTTCGTTCAGCCGTATGGTTTTGGTGCGCGGAAGCTCCAGTACTATTTCGCGGATATAATCGACCACCTTTTCTCTTAGGTCGCGGATGCTTTGAACGACTTCGATTTCCGGTTCTATCGGTTCAAAGAGTTCTACTTCGTCCACGTCGCTCAAGAAGGTGTCAAGAACTGTTTCGGCTTCTTCGGCGTTGTCAAAATCTATCGCAGTTATGACTTCGGCTTCTTTGGCAACCACAATCTGTTTAGTTAACTGCTCGATGCGTTGCATGGCGGCTTTTTCGGCTCTGGCATCCTCGCTGCCGCTGCTCATATTCTCTGAAGCGTTGCTTTTTGACGCCAGGCTTCGCACAATTTTGAAGGCTTGCGGTGATGCGGTTTGCGCTGTCTTTGCCGTCAGTATGGCGTTGGTACCGCTGCTTGAGCTATCCGGGTTTGATTGCTGGGTTAGGTTTACCTTGGCGGCGGTGCTTTTCTTTTTAGTGTTGGCTGTGGTCGCAAGTGAGGTTATTGATGACAGCACAGTATCAAATTGTGCGGCCAGCGCGTTTGGTGTGTTTAGTAACAGCTTAGCCGAGGTTTTAAGGCTTAGCGCAAAACTTGCGGTGTTGGCAACGGAGTTCATTGCGCCCTGGACGTCGCTGGTTAATCCTTCGGCATATCCGATACCGGAGCCGATATTTTCGAGGACTGATGTGCAAAAATCGGCGGCGCTTCCCAGTAGTGCGGTTAGTCCTTCGATGCCGTCCGAGAGCTTAAATTTTGAGGCAAAGCTGTCTTTGGCCGAGTTGGTGAGCTTGCCGGATGCCTGCGACACCATATCGGCATAGTCGATGCTTGCTTCCGGAACGGCTTTTTCGCCGGTTTCAACGAATACCAGCTCGATGACGGCCATTCCTTTGGATGAGCTTTCTTCGCGGACAGTGATGCTTTCGCAGTTAACCTCTAGCGTTCCATAGTCCGGGTGGACTAATATGCCGGAGCCGGTTTCTTGGCATGCTCTGATCAGCGCATTTTTCTTCGATTTGTAGTCCCGGCCAATCACAAAGGCGGTTACATTGTAGTTCTGCGCTTTCCGACCAAGGTCTTCGGTGTATGGCTTGTCTTTGTTCGGGTATTCGTGAACCTGAAGGCGACGCCCAGAAGTAAAGGACCTGGACGTTACCTCAAATCCAACTCCGCGGAATGTTGCTTGTCTGTAGTATTCTGCCATTATGCACCCCCCATTGCATATCCGTATTCCAATCCCAGGTCGGTCGGTCCCGAGCTGCTGGTTTGTTCAACCTCTGCGCCTTTTGGCATATTGTCGAACTTGACCACAACTTCGGAGTGCGATTTTTGCGTTTGAGCTTGGACTGGCGAGTAAACATTTTGTATTTGTTGCGGTATGACATCTTGCGCCTGAATCGGCGGTGTCGGTTCTGTTTGGCTTTCCGGAGTTTCTTCTTTGCCTTCGTCGTCGTTGCCAAACCCCAGCTTGTCGGCAAACCAGCCGCCGATGCTTTTCAGGGTTTCAAATTTTTTCATAAGCGTATCGATCGGATGCATTATTGCACCGATGGTGTCGGCGATAAAATCTATTGCGCCTTTGCCTATTCCGGAGATTAAATCCCAGGTTGTTTCCCAGAAGCTCCGGAAGCCGTCGAACTTGGCCATAAGCGTATCGATCGGATGCATTATGCCTTCAAAGGCTCCGGTTAAAAAGTCCCAAGCCACGCCTGCGGCGGTCTTTATGCCGTCCCATAAGCCAATCCAAAAGTTGCGGAAGCCTTCGCATTTATTCCACAGTAGAGCAAAAATGGCGATTACGGCGGCTATTCCGGCAACTATCCAGCCTATCGGTGAGGCTAAAAACGCCAGGCTTACGGCTTTGATTGCTGCGCCCAGGCTTGCCAGTCCGGAGATTAAGAGCGGCACCATTCTTGCGCCCAGCGACATTATGCCGGTTCCGAGTTTGGATAACAGAGTGCTTACTCCGGGTATCATAAAGAATAGTTTGCCCAGCGACAAGGCAAAGCTGGCGAGGTTTCCGAGCAGTCCGGTTCCTATTGCTACGCCTAGGATAAGCACCCACTTATTTAATCCGGCCAGCACTTGAGTGACGTTCAAACAGAGCGAGCCGAAGTTCGCTAGTCCGTTTAGGATTGCTTCCAGGTCTATTTTGCTTAAAACCTCGGCAAATTGTTTGGCAAATTGCTCTATTTTAGTGCCGATCAGTTCTTTGTTGACTTTGATCCACTCGGTTATGCGCTGAATAAATGGCGTTAAAATCGGTATGAGCTTTGACGCCAGCTGGTTAAACACTCCGCCCACGCTGGTGGTCAGTTTGTCCATGGCTTCGCCCATATCTTGCGCGCCTTTGATGGTGCTGTCGTCCATGACAGCCCCGAGGTCGTGAGCCTCTTGGCGCAAGGCTGCCAGCGCTTCTTCGCTGTTTTGGGCAACATTGATCATACTTTTGGCGCCGTTACCGAATGCGAGCTGGCTTAAATATACGCGTTTGGCTGGATCCTCGACCTTGCGAAGCGCCTTGACCATGATGTCGAACGCTTCTTCGCTGGATTTGGCGGCTTTTACCTGTTTTAAGAGCGCCGGCGATATCTTTTGCAATCCGGAATAGAGCTTGCCTGTTCCGGCTTGCAGTGCGCCGTATCCGCGCGACAATGTTTCAATGGCCGAAGTCATTTCTTCGGCTGATCCGGCATTGAGTTTGGCAACGTAGTGCTGTTCTTGCAAAAACTTAGCGCTCACGCCGAGGCGGTCGGCTAAGTCCCCGGTTGCGTTGGCATATTCTCTGGCATTGGAGATGCCCTGCACAAAGCTCCTTCCTGCAAGACCGGTTACGATCGTTAATGGTACGGCTATTTTCCCCACGCTAGAGGTTACGGCGCTTGCACGTTTGGCGACTACTTGGAGTTGACGGCCAAGAGGCTGGAAGCCTTTGCCGATTTTGCTTAGGACTTTGGTGGCATTGTCTATAATCTTAAAATTGCCATGAATATTAACAGCCTGCGTTGCCATTACTTTTTCTCCGGGTTCCAGCGTTTGCTGGTTTTATACATAAGACTGTAGAGCCAGTCTATGCGACTTAAATTCATACTGAGCAGTTCGGTGGGCGAGATGTGCCACAAATAAATCAGATCGCCGATCTTTTCTTCGTAGCTCAGCTCGCCCTTTTTGATTAGCCGAAAAAACTCATAACTACATCGACTACTTGCTGATAGTCTTTAACCGACAAATTTTTGATTGTCGATTTGGGAACGCCGGCCAATCTTGCTGCCAAGTTGGTGAGAACCAAAGTGTCGAGTTTTGCCTCTTGTTCGTTGGCTCTTACGGCATCGACGTCGGTTCCGTTGCTGACATAAATTCGGAACGGATATCCGCATACAGCGATGTCTTCGCCGATTGCTTCTCTGAAGGTCAATTCGTCGATTTCTTTTCCTTCAGATTGCACTTTTTTATTAAGTTTAACGGTTATTCCCATGTTTTACCTCACATTTCGTCGACGTTGCGGCCTTCAAAACGTACGGAGATTTCGCCGTTGGAGAGGTCGTGCGATGGTTCGCCAGCCAAGAACATTTCTTGTCCGACATAAGTCTTGCCGTTGATTAACTCAACAGTAATGGTGGCGTTTGTGATTTTCTCAAGTTCCTTGATGCTCAAGTTTCCTGTGTCAATCAAAGAGCCTTCGATATAAGGCGTGCGAGCTGCTTCGGTATATCCGGCATAACCGCTCAAGCCTACGACACCGGTTTTAACTGTTGTCGTTGGAGAAACGGAGAATGATCCGGCCATTGTGTAGCTTTCGCCATTCACTTTGATGTATGCAGTTCCTGCAATTGCTGTCATGAGTGCCTCCTATAAGCGAAATTGGTTGACGAGAGCAAAAATGTTGAACTGGTTGATGTAGTCCGGAGTAAACAATACGTTTATGCGGTTTCTGTCGTTCAAATCGCGCTCTACGATTAAGTTTTCTTTGAAGGCTTCCACGTCTTCGACAATTCCTTCGTATTCTAATTCCGAATAAACTGTGATTAGCTCTGCCTTGATGATTTTCGGCGTTACGATAGCTTGTCCGGCACCGAAGCGGGTTCCGTCGTTGGCTAGTTTGTGTCTGCCGTATTTTGAAGTGATGACGCTTCTTAATTTGCGCAAAATGTACACAGATGTGTATAATGTTTCGACGCTTAAATAAGAGTTGTCAGCTTGGCCATAGCCGTTTCTTTGGTATGTGGTGATGATGCGTTCCAATTGAACTGTGCCTGATACTACGCTGTATGTAGAGATGCCGTTTTTGAGTAAAGTTTCACGCTCTACAACAGTGAAGCGGTCGGCCACTTTCGGTGCTGCCACGCCATTGACGGCTAATGTCTGCAACGGACGAGCCGGATCTGCAGCCAATGATGTTGCGGCTGCGCCGGCAACGGCTGCTGCCCACTTCCAGATTGGAGTGGTCGTTCCATAAACGCCCATTACTGAAAGGTGCTGGTCGTTATAGTTGGCGCCGAATGTTTGCAACTCCGCAACTGTGCCGCGGTGTGCTGCCCATACATGGCCATAAATTTGTTTTAAGTATGACCAGTTTCCGGTTTTGTCGTTCATGTAGGCGGACAATTCTTGCAAAATGCCTGCTGTTGAGAAGCCGGAGATGACAAAGTCGTATGCTTCGTCGCCAAGGTTAGCGATTGCTGTTTCAATGTCCGGGTTTCCGCTACCACTGGCCATTTGAGTGATGGCTAACTCTAAACCGGCCGGAGTAGCTTCTCCGTTGGCTTCGCCGCCCAAGTTCAGGCTTACAACGATATCGTTACCGATTAATCCTTTATGCTTTGCGGTGAGTGTTACTTCAGCTTCGCTGGCGGTTGCAGTAACAGGCAATTGAGTGTCGGCGGTGATTGCGTCGGCAATTGCTTTGGCAACGGCGTCTGCTCTATCGCCTGCGGCTACAGCTACTTGAACTAAGCGGTCATAAATATATAACGAGATAGTTCCGGCGCCTGTTGCTGGTCCAGACACGGCAATAGAGCCTGTTGCGGCTACGCCTGCTGCTGGATCGGCAATCGGCAAAGCATAAATTTCGACAGACGTGTTATTGTCGAGATAGCCTTCAATCATTTGGGCAAGTTGAGATCCTTCCCCATATCGATCTTTGGCTTGTTCTAAACTTGAAACTAAAGCCGGTACATTAAATTCTGCCGATACGTTGGTTGCTTGACCGATGGCCAATGCGCGGTATGTGGCATTGAATGTGCCTGCTTTTGAATTGTCCATTTCGGCATAAAATAGAGGAACTCTCAAAGTTGCCGGAATAGTATTGAATGATACGGGCATGAATTATTCTCCTTTTGCTTTAGAGGCTTTCTTTGCCTTGGTTGTTTTGGTTTTTGCCGGTGCTGTTGTGGCTCCAGCGGTTTTTGTCGGTGCTTTGGCTGCTGCTTTGGCTCCCGGTGTTGCTTTTACAACGTCTTCGGCCTGCAGACGGCGGATCCAATAAGCATTACTTGGAACCTCACGCCCTTCTTCAGGCAGAAAATTGCGGTGCGCAGGATCGTAAACTTCAAGCGGTGCGTCGCCGACTTTTTTATTTGGATTAGGTTTGACAAACATTGTTTTCTCCTAGGGTTGCACATTTAAACTGAATTCTATTCTGCCGTCTGGGCCTGGTGCCGGATCTGCTATTGGTTCAATAACGTCTACGTCGATGTGGAGTTTATTGAACTCATCCTCGAATTCGGCCTGCCACGTTTCGCTGAAGGTTAGTGTGAATGACAAAATTTGCACGACTATTGGCTGTGCGCCGTCGCCATAGAGCGAGTTTTCAACGTCATAACCTTGCAAGTTGCCGGTCATTCCTTCAAATTCCGGATTACATAACAGCGCTTTTTCAACAGCTTCGGCGATTGCGTCTGCTTCGTCCTGGTAGCCGTCCATCGTCTTCACATAGATTTCGATGTTGAGCCTGAGTGATAAGTCGACGCTTAAAACGTTGATGCTTTTTGAGGTGCCGTTCTGGCTTGGCGTTACTACATTGATGCCGGGGATTTTAGGTTCGGCAAACGGTGTGACTTTGCTGTCAAAAACATTCCGGCCGACCAGCCTTTGGATTTCGGGATCTGCCCTCAGCGTCTGAACGACAAATTGTCTGATCTTGGTTCTATGCAGCATATTCGCCCTCGCAAAACAAAACGATGCGGCTTTCGCTCCAGCCGTCTTCAGGTTGTCTGGTGACGGTGTAGAGCTTGCCTTTGACGACGAAGTGGTCGCCCTGGACAGGTCGGCTTATTCTGAGGCGGTCAAAGTCTGAGAATTTGACGCTCAGGATAGGTGCGGTTGTTTCAACCGGTACCTCGCCGGAGTTGTCGATATAAACTGACGCTTCGTCTAAAATGCCGGTCATTTTGTATTCTTCGTCGGATGCTTCCGGCATGAATACAATCGGATCGCCGTAGTAGTCGAGGCAACAGTCCATACAGAGTTCGATATCGTCGTTAAAATCAGCCATTTTCAAAACCTTCTAAAAAGGCGGGAGCGGTTTTGCCCCCGCCTTCGCGATTAGGACAAGGTAGCCTTAACCAAAAGGTCAGGACGCTTAACAAGCGGCAACGGATTTGATTGAGTTTCGATATCGACACCCTTGTCAAATCTTGTCAATTCTTGTTTTGCGTAATAAGGCAAGCCTTTAGAGTTTACGGCTTCGATGTAGTCTGCCGGAGCAAAAACTGTTTCGAATACGTTCATTGTGCCTAATGGCAAGAAAATGGCTTCATTGTTTGGAATGAAGTTCAAAGTCTTGCCTGCGGCGTTGGTTGCATAGCCGTCATATTCAACAAAGCGGATGCCGTTGAATACGAAGTCAGAGCGCAAGTCCTCACGATAAGGTGTTGCGCCTTGGTAGTTGGCGTATGCGTCTTTGATTGAGCCGTGGTTTACGATTGATTCAAAGAAGCCGCCGCTGCACAAGCACAAAACGCCTGTCATTACTTCGCCTTTGAGGTTTTGGCTCAAGTAGCGTTTAACGTTACGCAACAATGTCGGAACATTGGTGTCGGCTTTGCTGGTTGCAAAGGCTTGAGTGTGTTGAGTGATGCCGAACAAGTCGAACAAGTCAACCAACTCTGTGCCGGAGCCGTCTTTGATGTGGCCTTGCAAAGCTGTTGCTCTCATATATTCGAGAGTTACTTCGTGTTTGGCTTTCATTTCAGCCAAGCGCTCGTTTACAACGTCTTGAACGCTTTCGAGTTCGTTTTCGGTGTCAAACTTGCGGACGTTTTGAACGTCTTCGGCTTTGATTGTGTCGTAGTGTGTGAAGTTAGGGATGTTCACAGATACGAGGTCGCGCTTGCCGGTAATGTTTGCAGTACCGGTGCCGCCGCGTTCGGTTGCAGTCAAAATGTTGAGCGAACCGTTTTTGCGCTCGATGGCAACAGATGTAGAGGCAACGCCTTTTTCCTTAAAGATGCCGAGCTGATTGATCAAACCGTATTGTGCCGGGATGATGTTGATCGCTCTGGTCATCTCTTGGGTTGAGAATGCATTACCATTGAATACGTCTAATACTGGCATGGATTATTCTCCTTTTCTGATTACAATGCCCAAGCTAACCAAGTCGGCTGAGGCTGATGCTTTGCTGGTGGCGTCGATGTCTTCCGGCCAGATCAAAGCCTGTTCTACAACGATTACGTTGCGGACAACGGCTACTGATACGGCGTCGGCTGATGTTGCATCGACGTCCTTGATTAACACAGCGGCCGGAGTGCCGACTACTGCGGCAACTTCTTCGTGTGCGGCTGTATAGGACAATTTGCTGTATTTTCCGGTGGATGCGCTTACTTCCAAAACTGTGCCGGCGGCAAGCTTTCCTTGACCGGAAGCAACAGTGATGGTTTCTCTTGAGTATTCATCGTTCGGCTCGTATTTCACGATATCGGCGATGTAGTTACCCTCGTTTAGAATATTAGGCATGGGTTACTTCCTTTTTGCATAAACTTCGGCCGCGCGTTGGGACAAAGTTTTGGTTGATGTGTTGCTGACACCGCGGCTGTTGCTGATGCTGGCAGCCTTGGCACTGCGTTTACTCATGATTTTGGAGCGGATCTCGTCGAGTGACATTTTTGAAGCGGCAAAAGTGCGAGCTTCGGTAATCGACAAATTAGCCACTTCGCAAAGAGCAAAGATGTGGTCGCGACGTGATACGGCTGAGCGAGCAGAACGAACGTTGACGTCTTTTTCTTCGTCGTCTTCGCCTTCGGTTCTGGTTTCGTCTTTGTCGCAGTCTTCGTTGCGAGTTTCTTCGTCTTCAGGAGCGGCGTCTTTGGCTTCTTCTTCGTCATTACGAGTTTCGTTTTCCAATTCATCATCTTTGATTTCATCGTCTTCACGATTTGATCTATTCATGATTTTCTCCTTGGTGGTGGTTGACGTGCTGCGAGTTGAGATAACGCAATCGCTGGTGCGTTGTTCAGACGCACGAACAGTTGCTTTAGCATCCGCCGGAACTGTCACAGCACTCAGCTCCAGGGGTGTCCACTTTACGGCCCGGTAAATGAATTTTCCCGCTTCTTCATACTTTTCGTACGCCTCTACGGTGTATCCTACCGAAATGTTGCGCAGAATACCTTGCGCGACCAAATTCCAGACACGGTCGATTTCCGGATCGTCTTTGGGGAAGCGAATGACCGCGCGACCTTCGCCTTTGTCTTCATCAATCCAGGCTTTTTCAACAACGCCCAAGATAGATGAGAGGCTGTAGCCGTCGTGCATGTTTAGGAACGGAGCAGATCCTGATGCCAGTCGCTCCATATTGATGGCCTGCGTGCTGACTTCCAGCTCCTCTAAATACTCGCCGAGTTCATAGTTGAACTGCAACGCTCTGGCGCCGCTGGTCCACACTACCTCGACTTTACGGTTTTCGACATCGATGGTTTCCGGAACAACAGAGTAATTTCTGGTCATATTTGGCAATTTTGCGGTCTTTTTATCTGTCATTTTCGTTCCTTAAAAGTCAAAATAAAACAATTAAAGTCATTTTATACTTTTATTATACCCACGTAGGCACTCAATGTGCAAAAAATATTTTTTATTTTTTGATTATTTTTGTGTCGTTTCCGCGGTTTGAGGCTTTGGAGCGCCCATTCCGCCAGTCGGATCGGTGTCATATACAAGCCCCAGCTCGCTGGCTCTTTCGGCGTCGGCAGCGATTTGCTTGTCGATATCGGCGACATCGTAGCCATTTTCGGCCACAATCTGCGCACGAGAGGCAAATCCACAGCGGACTTTGTCCTTTTGGGCGGCGATTTCTTGTTGCGGGTTGACGTATGGCCAGCCGGGAGCCTGGAAGCGAGCGCGGGTGAAATGTTTCGGATCTTTTATAAAGGCTTCCGGATCAATTTCGGCCGCACCCGATAAAATGGCGGATCTGACGAATTCTTCCCATACCCGGCGCACCACTTGGTGGATTAAGAGCTTTTGTTCTTGGCGGTGCTGGCGCTGGGTGATGTTTAATCCGGCGCGGATGCTGGAGAAGTTGGCTTTTGACATATCGTTTGAGAATTCTTCGTAGGTCAAACCGACCGAACGGGCAAGAGCGCGGAGGTTCTGAAGCATAAACGGCTCGTAGGAGCTTCCGGATTCTGACGGCGGGTTGAATTTTATATCTTCGCCCGGCGCCAGAGTGGTAATGGTGCCGGTGGTAATTCTGGCCATTGCTTCGCCTTCGTCCACATCCGGATCATCCGGATCGGCATTTAAGACGCCTTCCGGAGAAGGTGTGGTCACAAATGCCGCCATCATGGCTGCCATTTTCTTCTTTGCGAGTTCGGCTTCGTCGTATTCGAGCATATCGCGAGCCTTGACAATGCTTGAGAACACTTCCGGGATGCCTCGGCGTTGTCCCGGCCAGATTTGCTTGAAGTAGTGGCAGATTTCGCTGGCATCCAGTTCTTCGGTTTCGTAGGTGTTGAGCGGAATGACTGATTCATTCGGGTTGGCGCGATAGAAAGTATAACCGGCAACCGCTCCGTCGCGGTCAACCGTAACGCCGCCAATGGTTTGCGAGCCGTCCGAGTTGATGTGATTTTCGTCGATTTTGCATTGATCGGCGGATAAAACCTGTAATTTTAGCGGAATCGGATAGCTGTCGGTATAAACGAAGCGGAGAAACGCTTCACCGGCTTCCCAGCGTTCGTGGTTTAACAGGCAAAGGATCTGATCAAAGCTGTTGACACCCTCGATGTCGCATTCTTCGCACCAGTCGTCCCATAATTGGCGCAATTTTTCGCACACAGCGCAGTCATCGTGCTTGGGCATTACATTGATGCCGGGACCGACGATATTGCTCGCTACGACCTCGTAGGCGCCCTTCATATATGAGAAGTTGCGGGTTAAGTCGCGGCTCCGGTTGCGGAGTTCGCGCAGAGAATAGATGATTGCGGTGTTGGTTCCGGTTGATGATGCCATCCAACCGCGCAGACGGCCTTTGCCGGTTCCGCTGAAGGAAGGCTCCGCACCAAATATGGCGCGTTTGATTGCTCTGGTTATTTTCATGACAGGCCTCTGTTGGTGTAGGTTTTAATTACGCGGGTTTTGCGGGTGCCGAGTTCGACATCGATTGCGTCAATGGCGGATTTGATGTCGGCCATTGAACGGAATGTCACAGTTTTGCCGTTATGGCTGATGGATGCGGTTCCGCTGGTGTAGGCTGCGAACAGCTTTTTGCGCCGTGCTTTTAGGTCGGCAATTTCTTCTTCGGTCAGGTTGTTGTTTGCCATGTATCGCCTCTTTTGCTGTTGGAGTTCTTTTCTCTATTTTAGTCATTTTTGACTGTAAAGTGCAAAAAATATTTTTTATTTCTTGACTTTTTGAGCAAAAATCTGGTAGCTTAAAGTCAATTATTACTATCGCGGGGTGGAGAAGTCAGTATCTCGCTTGGCCCATAACCAAGAGAACGATGGTGCAAGTCCATCCCCCGCAACCAGCTCCGGAGATTTGCTCCGGTAGGACCTCGAAAGAGGTAGAGTTGTAGGTGTAAAAATCAGGCTCCATGTGGGCGAAACCTTCCGCGCTTTTTTTGAATTTTCTGCGTTAAAGAAACGGGCGAGCGTAGCTTGGCGATATGCTCCGTATGGAGTAATAAATGGTTCAATTCCATTCTGAGCTTGTCTATTTTATCGGATTGTAGGTCAGCCTGGCTAGACCGCTTGCTTTGGGAGCAAGATGCCGTTGGTTCAAATCCAGCCAATCCGACCAAACCACCAGCTTGCCGGTTCGCCGGTTGAAGGTCTGCGGTTGCCGGGGCTTCCTAGCTCAGAGGGCGATAAACGGTAACTAGGCAGAGGCTTGCAACTCTGGAATTTTGCAAGCTCCGTGACTTCGAGGTGCGATTTCGGAGTGCCATTTATAGGACCGTAGCTCAATGGAAGAGCTTTTGCTGCGCAGATTTCAAACAACGGGTTTGTTGGTTGTGGGTTCGAGTCCCGCCGGTCCGCCTTATATTCCCTGAACGGAACGCCGGCGAACCTTGTTCAAAGGCAAAAACCCTGAATAGTTGCAAATATTCGGGGTTTTATTTTGACCAAACGGCTTTTGGTGGGGTTTGACGTTCAAGATGTGCAGCTTTTTTTATATCGGCAAAAGTTCTTTCTGCTCCTGGCGGGTGGCAATTGGGCGAATTCTTCGCGTAACGGTTCCCGCATTCGCGATGCGTCTAACTCGCTTTCGAATCCGGGTGCCGGTTCTGGCGCGCACGGTGCAGCGTTCCAAAGGATCTTTTGTCCTGGTGGTCAAAAGAAAAGGTGTCGAATTCGACACCTTTGGTTCTTATTTGCATGATGACGTCATGTCATGGATTTCTTTGGACAGAACGTGGTAGTATTGTCTGTACTGTTCTGTTTTTTCGAGTTCTGCCTCGATGCGGTCCATGCTGGCGGCGTATTCGCCGAAGTTGTGCGCTGCCCAGATTGTCGATAATGTTAAAGTAAATGAGATTAAAAAGTTGATTAAAAATGTTTTCATGTTCTTATGCCTTTTTCTAGAAGGTTCCCTCAAACCCGTTGAGGTGTCGGGAGCTAGAAACGTGCATAAGATCACGCGGACTTATTCAATATATTCGTCGCACTCCCGGCTTAAATTGTCGGCATAAAAAATCCGCTATCTTTCGGGGCGGTCGTTCCGTCTTATGTATGAGTTTCTAGCTCAGTTACGGACTTTAGCCGATAATGGTTAAAATATCGTTAATGCTTTTTATTTTTCTTGCTTTTTATTTCGCGTACCGTCTTGGTGCCGTATGCGGCATAGCCAACGGTCCGGTCGATAAACTCTGGTATTTCGAACACTTCGCCGTTGGTGTCGTAAAGGTCGGCAACGTGTTCGCTGTTGAATGTGCGGAGCGCCTTCCGGAGCAGGCAGTATCCTTGGAAGTAAAACCTTGTTTTGCTGTCCTTGTAGATTTTATGCAGGATGACCGTGCGCTCGGTTTGGCCTTTGCCGGTTTCGTAGATAAAATTGACCGGCAGTCCTTTGGCTGATTCCCAGACCACCTTGCCGTATCCGGGTAGGTCGAAGTCTTCAGGATCTGCCAGGCTGGCCGGCTTTAGGCCTTGGCGGTTTTTGCTCTTATCGATCTTGGCAAACTGACGCGACACCTTTTGCGCCTTCGCCCAGTCGGCAGTCGGTGCGTCGATAAGCGCGCCCACAAAAACACTCACGCCCAGTGTGGTGCCGAGAATTCCCATTATTCCCATGTCGCTGTAAATTATCAATAAAATCATTACTATCACGCCAACCCAGGCTCCGAGTAGTTGGCCGCCGGTGGCTTCGTTTATTTCTTTGTCAGACATAACCCTATCCTTTCTGTTTGTTGTAGGTAATTATTAACCATTTTTTCTAAAAAGTCAACGATAAAGTCAAAAATGACGCTTAATTTTGACGCTATCCGAACCGCCCGATAACCCGGCGCCGCTTTTTCGGACGCAGGATTGCCGGCTTTTCGATTTGCTCGATATTGACTTCCGGATTAGCTTCCACTGCCACGCGCACCTTTTCGGAATATTCCTTTTGCGCCAGCATCTTTTCCCAGCGTCGGCGCAGGTTCATGCCGTAGAGCTTCAGCCCTTCGAGCGCGGCGAGCGAGTAGCCGAATATATCCAACGCCTCGTTTCTCTTGCGTCCCGGTCGCAAAGCATAGTATCTGATCTTGCGCCCTTTGACATACGAGATTTTGGCTTCTTCGGCGGTTAATTGCTTGAAGTGGTTTTCGTCGTAGTCCATATTGAAGTGGCAATATCCTGGTTGCGCTGGATCGTCTATTTTGAGGCGGTTATAAATCACATCTTTGACGGTGTCGGTGCCAACCATGAAGAATTCAAGGTTGAGTTTCTTAATCCTTCCGGGCGCCCTTTTCAGGATTGGCCGTCCTTCGCCTGCCACACCTTTGATCGCCCACACTCGGCGGTTCCACCGCTCTTGGCAGAACTTGCCGACCATTTGCGTTAAATAACCGCTATCGACGCAGCAGGCTGATATTGACATTTCGCCGACCAGGTCGTGCGGAATCGGCGTCAGCAATAAATCGTCTAAATCGTCCCAGATGCGTTGCGCTCCGGGATCGCCCAGCAATATCTTTTTGCCGAGCGCGTAGCTCTGGTTGTTGGCAGTCCAGCCGATACGCTCCACCTCTAGGCGGTCGTCTTGAACGTCGACGCCTGCGGTAATAACTACTACTTCGGGCGGTGCGGAGGTGTAGGTTTCGCGTCGTTGGATGAGCTTGTCTTCTTCGACGCGTTCGCCTTTGTCTTCCCACACTTCGCCGAGAGAGGTGTTGATAAACGTCTTCAGCATCTCGGGATCGTCCTTGGCATCGAGGAAGCCTTGAACGATTTCGCGGAGCGACACCCATGGTGAATAGCCTTCCCAGAGCAAGAATCCGGCGTGGCCGTGGAATGGCTTGGTGGCTTCCCACCGTCCCAGGCTTATGGCGTGCCAGCGCTCGACGTCGTTCCAACAGCATCCGCAGTGCGGGCAGACATAGACGGCCGTTTTGGCGCTTTCTTCTTTGGTTTCGAGCTTTTCCCACTTGACGTTCGCCCACTCGATCCGCTGGAATTCTCCGCAGTGCGGACACGGAACTAAAAAATGACGCTGGTCGGATTGCCGATAGGATTGGTCGATTTTACTCATTCCGGCTATGGTCGGGGTGGAGCATTTGACGATTTTTCGGTTCCAGAAGGTCGTCGTACGTTTTATGGCCAGTTTTACCGGATCGCCTTCTTTGCCGGCTGATAGTGGGTAGCGGTCCACTTCGTCCATCATCACTACGCGGATCGGACGGCTCGCCAGTTCGGCTGCCGAGTTGGCGCCTACCATGGTTATGTGGCCACCGGGGAATGATTTGTGGAGGACAGTGTTGCCGCTGTCTTTGTCGCTGGATACCTTGTTTTGCAGGCACGGCGTGTCGCGGAGCATTGGCGCCAGTCGGTCGGTGGACCAGCTTTTGGCAACATTCTCGGTCGGTTGCATCAATAAAATCGGGCAAGGATCCTTGTCGATGTAGTAGCCTATGGCGTTGTTGATTATTTCGGTTTTGCCCACCTGCGAGGACGCGACAATCGTCACCTCAGATACGTTGATGTCCGAGATGGCGTCCATGATACCGCGTTGATATTCGGCTCGGTTGGTATTCCATTGTCCTGGCTCGGCGGAGCTTTCGGATGAGAGCACGCGGTTATTGTCTGCCCATTCCGACACCGTCTGTTTTGGCGGTAGCTCCAGGCCTTTGATGAAGCCTTCACAAAATACGCGAACACCCTCAAAGGTCAGCCATTCGTCCGAGAATTGTTCTAGCGCACCGGTCACATTCGCTCCTTAAAATCCGTTTAACCTTTTTAGCGTCGCACTCCACGGATACCTTTGCGGCAAGGCGAGCCGGTAGTCCGGTGAGGTTTTCGCGTAGCAGACGGCCAAGCTCGAACGCAATCCGTTCCTGCTCTGCCTTGTCCACGATGATGTTTTGCCTTTGTTCATATTCAACCTTCTTCAGCTTTCCTTCATACTCGGTTTTGTCGGGGGGGGGGGGGG
>NFYZ01007795.1_pt1 | contig 26487 bp, 27 predicted proteins | sample 1092561 | NCBI WGS metagenome assembly NFYZ01 (sample SAMN03609887, study PRJNA323583) | gut metagenome | isolation source: feces | host: Rattus norvegicus | place: Malaysia | collected 2013 | reverse complement strand
CAGCTATATGGAATGAGGATGAAATAAGGGAGAAGTCTTTAGGATTGAATATAGAGCCACTTAGAAATCCAAAAACCATAGAAATAAACAAAAAAGATACTGTTGCTGTTTTAGTAGTGAATAATAAGAATAAAGAGATTAAAGGCATTATTGATAAATTTGTTGATATGGATTTTGTTGAAAAAGTCCAGAGGAAGGTTTTAAATAACAAGATGATACCAAAATATTAATTTTTAATTTAAATATACTGAAAACTGTACAATTAAATGGAGGTGAAGTCAGTGGATGATATGTTATTAATGAGATTAAATTTATTATCAGATGCAGGAGAAATAGATGAAGATATCATTAAAATTATAATAGAGTTTACAAAAATAATTGAAAAGGAGTTATCAATTATAATAACTGAAGAAAATGGACAAATGTTTATAACTCATATGGCAATGACTTTGTCAAGGATGAAAAAAGGAGAAGAGATCTCCCCAATGGATGATTCTTTATTAGACGAGGTGAAGACTTCTGCTACTTATAATAAAGTACCTTTATTAATTAATAAAATAGAGGAAAAATTTAATATTGATATACCTGAATCAGAACTTGGATATATAGCACTTCATTTATGCAATTTATAAAATATGAAAAGTTAAAAGTCTTTATTCATGGAGTAAGCTAAAACTGATTTAATAATAAAGAGGTGACTATAAGGGGAGGTGTAAATTAATGAGTACTTTAAAAAATACTAAAAAGGAGGAAATTGAAATGGTAAATATTGTTGTTGGTGGACAAATGGATAAGCAAGAAATCTCAAAGCTTATTGAAAAGTATGGAGATGGAAAGGTTAAAGTTACTATAAAAGGAGATATAGAAGCTGTGCTTGATATAAAAAATGGACAAGCAGACTATTACTTTGGTTCCTGTGCAACAGGAGCAGGAGGGGCTTTAGCTATGGCAATTGGAATAATTGGAGCACAAAGTTGTTTATCCGTAAGTATTCCTGGAAAGGTGTTAGAAGAAGAAGAAATAAGAAAGGCAGTTCGAGATGGTAAAAAAGCATTTGGATTTGTAAATACTGATGCTGAAAAGGTTATTCCAATCTTAATTGATGAAATATTTAAAAAGGAGGAATAGAAAATGTTGTTTGAAATTAATTTAATCACCATTATTGTAATGGCAGCTTTAGGTGGAATTTGTGCTTACCTTGCAAACCAAAATATTGCTGTATTCCATGATGGCTTACGTCCTTTATATTCCCAATATTTTGATGGGGTAATGGACAGAAAAACATTATTTGCTACAAGCTTTGCTTTATCCTTTGGCTTAGTAATAGGATTTGGTATTCCTACATCTATTGCAGGTAAAATTATTATTGTTCATACTATTATGCTAGCATGTGATATTATAGGTACTCTTTTTTCAGATAATGAAAAAGGGAAATGGTTATCAACATCGGTAGGAGCATTGTTTGGAATTGCTTTGTTATTTGGAATGCAAATAATTATGAATATCTTTTCAATGTTACCTATTGACTTTACTGGTGATTTGGGAATAGTAGGTAGTTTAATAATTGTATCTTTCTCAGTGTTTCCCGCAATAGCAGTTGCATATCAAGCGGGAGTGAAAAAAGGTGGAATTGTATTAGTATTAACTATGATTATAAAACAAATAACATCACTATATGGTAAGTTTTCTATCAAAACAGTAGAGGTTGAATTAAATGCAGATGGTATGGCATTGCTATTTGGTATTGCTGCTATGATTTTTGTTGCTGCAAGACATAATGTAAAGTCAGATGGAGATGCAGCAAGTGCATTTGCAGTATTTGGTAAAAATATTGAAAGAATTAAAAAGAATATGTTTGTTTTGGCTATTAGTGGTGGGATTGTTGCACTAGCTACAACCTTATTATTAATAGCTGAAGGACCAGCTTCTTTAACTCTTACAGCTGAAGGTCAATATACTGAAGCAGCAATGGTAGCGTTAGGGAGGACATTAGGATTTATACCTTTAGTGATGACTACCGCTATTATTTCGGGGGTATATTCACCAGCTGGCACAAAGGCTGTCCATGTTCCAGCAATCCTATTTATTAATATGGGAATTATGGGGATGGTGGGTTCTTTCTTTGTTGGTGCTCTAATAATGGTAATAGAAATTTTGCTATTAGGATTGATAGCTACTGGAATGGATAAATTCCCAGGAATGAAAGAACTAGGTGATAATGCACGTACTGCCATGTCGAAAGTATTAGATATAGCATTACTTGTTGGAGGAATGTTAGCTGCGAATGCAATAGCTCCTACTATAGGTTATATTTGGGTAATTGGATTATTTTTCTTGAATCAAATTTCAAAGAAACCTATAGCCTCTATGGCTATTGGACCAATTGGGGCTATAACAATGGGTTTAATAGTAAATGTTTTGCATTTACTAGGTTTATTCCCCATTGCATAATTTCAAGTGGTGTTAAGTTAAGGGAGGGGCTCTCCCTTAACTTAATATACTTATTATTTAGGTAAAGCTGTTAATATCTTGATGTTAGTTAGAATATTGACAGGTCATCTAAAGCCTATATTAAAAATATAATATGCTTAAGCCACTCAAAAAATGATTCGAAACATATTATACGAAGGAGTAGAAATATGATTAATACTGTAAATGGTAAGATAAAAAGTCTTGGTAAAACTTATATACATGAACATATAAAACTAGATTTATCAAGGCATAAAAAAGACCCTGATACAAATTATGATGACACTGATGAAGTTTTGTTAGAATTACAAGAGCTTAAGAAAATAGGAATAGACTCAATAGTTGAGGTTACAAATCGTGGCATGGGTAGAGATGTTTTAACTATGGTAGAATTAGCAGAAGAAACAGGACTAAACATAATTGCCAGTACTGGATTTTATAAAGAACCTTTTTTGCCAGAGTATTTTTATAAGTTAAGCGATAAAGAACTATCTAAGATATTAATTAAAGATATTGAAGAAGGCATAGATGAAACCAATGTAAGAGCTCATATTTTAGGAGAAGTAGGTACTAGCTACGATGTAATTAAAGATACGGAAAGAAGGCTTTTTACTATTATTGGGGATGTACATTTGGAAACTGGAAGACCAATTTTTACTCACACCACATTAGGAACAATGGCACTAGAGCAAATACAAATACTGGAAGAAAGAAATGTAAATCTAGAAAAAGTATTAATAGGACATATGGATTTAAATTGTGATAAAGAATATCATCTAAAAGTTGCTGATAAGGGTTGCTATTTAGGATTTGATACGATAGGTAAGATAAACTATCAATCTGATGAGAATAGAATCCAATTAATTAAAGAATTAATAAGAAGAGGGCATGAAAATCAAATTGTAATGTCTTTGGATCTAACTAGGAAATCACATTTAAAAAAACATAATGGAATTGGATATACTTATCTCATCGATAATTTTGTACCATTGTTAATTGAATCAGGGATTAAGGGAGAATTAATTGACAAGTTTTTAATAGATAACCCAAACAGATTACTTAATATACCTTAAAGGGGGGCTGTAAACATGGAAACTTATCCTGTTGAAACTATTGATTTAAAGAAAGCAACAGATTTTCAATTTAAACTTGTAGATATTATTCATAAACATTTTACTGGGGAAGAATTTTTACAAGCTGGGGACTTTGGTATAAGCCCTAATCTAGGTAAACCTAAATATACTAAAAAAGTTGAAAAAGTATTGGCAGAGTTTTTTGGTGCTGAAGATTGTACTTTAGTTAGGGGTGCTGGTACTGGCGCTATTAGAAGTGTGATGAATGTAGAATTAAAAAGTGGGGAAAAAATATTAATTCATGATGCTCCAATTTATTCTACAACAAATGTTATTGTGAAAACTATGGGTTTAGAGCCTGTTATTATAGATTTTAATGATATTGACAATTTTAATGAAGAGATTATAAGAAATACTAGATTCTGTCTTATTCAACATTCAAGGCAAAAGATCAAGGATAGTTATGATTTAGGAAATGTTATTAAAAAGCTGAAGGAAATAAATAATGACATTTTTATATTAATAGATGACAATTATGTAGTAATGAAAGCTGAGAAAATAGGGGTCCAGTTAGGTGGTAATGCTTCAGCTTTTTCTTTATTTAAACTTCTTGGGCCTGAAGGAATTGGGTGCGTTGTTGGAGATAAAGAAGCTGTGAAAAAAATAGAAAAGATGAATTACTCTGGAGGCAGCCAGGTCCAAGGCTATGAAGCTATGGAGGCCTTAAGGTCATTAGTCTATGCTCCAGTAATGCTAGCTATACAAAAAGGAGTTGGAGATGAAGTAGTAACGAGAATAAATAGTGGAGAAGTTAGGGGAGTAAAGTCTGCATTTATAGCTAATGCTCAATCTAGAGTTATATTAGTTGAATTTGAAAAACCTATTGCCAAAGAAGTCCTTAAACATAGTAATTTATTAGGAACAGCCCCTTATCCCGTTGGAGCAGAGTCAAGATATGAGGTAACAGCAATGTTTTATAGAGTTTCAGGGACATTTTTAAGAACTGATCCAACATTAGAAGATTATATGATTAGAATTAATCCAATGAGGGCAGGAGCTAATACTATTATAAGAATATTAGAAGAAGCAGTAGATAGAGCTTTAGAACAAGGGGGAGAATAATGTTTTTAGATGCAACTATTAAAAGAAATCCAAATCTTATAAAGGCAGCTTTTAAACTTCATAGGGATGGATTTATATATCCAAATACCTATGTATTAGATTTAGACGCTATAAAAGATAATGCGAAAATGATTAAGAAGGAAGCGGATAAATATAATATTAATTTATATATGATGACTAAACAAATAGGCCGTAATCCAGAGGTTGCCAAAGCTATTAGTGAAAGTGGCATAGATAAGGTTGTAGCAGTTGATCCTTGGGAAGCTATTTCCCTGGGAAAGGCTGGTATGAAAATTGGTAATGTGGGACATCTTGTGCAAATACCCTCTTATATGGTAAAAGAAGTCTTAAGTTTTAAACCTGAAGTTGTTACAGTTTTTAGCTTTGAAAAGGCAGTTGAAATATCTAATGGGGCAGAAGAATTAGGTATTAAACAGGATATAGTTCTTAAATTAATAGATGATAGTGATTTAGTTTATGAGGGTCAAATAGGTGGATTTAAAATAGATGAGTTATTGGAGTTGGCTGAAAAAATAAAAAAATTAAATGGGGTCAATATTGTTGGAATTACTGCTTTTCCATGCTTTCTTTATAATGAAGAGACAGGTGATGTAGAGAAGACAAGGAATGTAGATACTTTGTTAAAAGGTATTAAAATACTTGAAGAAGATTTAGGGATAGAATTAAAACAAATAAACTTTCCAAGTGCTAATTCAACATTTTCTATGAAACTTATTAAAGAAAATGGAGGCAATTATGGAGAGCCAGGCCATGCTTTTACAGGTACTACTCCTATTCATGCAAAAAAATTAAATGGAGAGGTACCAGCTATGGTTTATGTAAGTGAGGTATCTCATTGTCATAATGGGAAAGCTTATACCTATGGTGGTGGCTTTTATAGAAGAGGTCATGTGGAAAAAGCTATGGTAGGTAAAAGTTTCGAAGGGGCAAAAAACAATATATTGAAAACTGAAATAATATCTCCAGAAAATATTGATTATCATGGTGTTTTAGATATAGGGAAGATGAAAGCTGAGGTTGGAGATACAGCAGTTTATGCTTTTAGGACTCAGATATTTGTTACTAGAAGTCAGGTTGCATTAGTAGAAGGTATACAAAATGGAAATGTAAAGTTATTAGGAATATACGATAGTTTAGGCAAGAAAATAAAGTAGCACAATTAGTTAGGGGATGATGTTTTTATGGGGAAAAGAGTAATATTATTAGTTGTAGATAGCCTAGGAATTGGACATATGGATGATGTAGTAAAAGTACGTCCACAAGATTTAGGTGCCAACACTTTTGCACATTTATTAGATAACTCTAAGGATATTAATATTCCTAATTTTGAAAGATTAGGTATAAACAAGCTTTTAAACCATAGTAGATTAAGTAAGATGGACAATTTAGCTAGTTATGGTGTAATGGAACTAGAACATTTTGGTGCAGATAGCTATTCTGGCCATCAAGAAATTATGGGAACTAAACCTTTAAAGCCATTGTTAAAGCCCTTTTCTTATTATATAGATGTAGTTAAAGAAGCTTTAGAAAAAGAAGGATATGAAGTAACTATGAAAAATAAAAATAAACCTTATTTATTAGTTAATAATTTGATAATTGTAGCAGATAATATAGAGACAGACTATGGACAAATATATAATGTAACAGCTCCTTTAAGCTATATTCCTTTTGAAGAGGTTTTAAAGGTAGGTTATATTGTAAGGGAAAATGTAAAGGTCAACAGAGTAATAGCTTTGGGTGGTGAAGAAGTAACTATCGATGATATATTGAATAGTATAGAAGTTCGTGAAGATGGTTTATTAGGAGTAAATTCACCTAAGTCTGGTGTTTATAATAGAGGTTATCAATGTAGACATTTAGGATATGGAGTGAATCCAAAAAAACAAATATCAAGTATATTAGCTAGAAATAATAAGGAAGTAACTTTAATTGGTAAAATGCAAGATGTAATTGAATGTGATAAAGCTTATAGAGTTCCTGCTGTAGATACTGAATATGTAATGGAATCAATAACTGAAAGTATGGACCGGGTGAAAGAAGGTTTAATTGCAGCAACAGTTCAGGAAACAGATTTATCAGGACATGCAGAAGATGTGGAAAGATATGCAAGAAAAGTAATGATTGTGGATAAATATATTGGGGAAATAATGGATGTTATGAAGAACGATGATATTTTAATCATAACAGCCGATCATGGTAATGATCCAACCATTGGACATAGTCAGCATACTAGGGAAAAAACTTTTCTCCTAGCTTATGGAGAAAAATTGGATAATGTGAATGTGGGAACAAGAAAAACTTTATCTGACATTGCAGCAACTATAGCAGAGTACTTTAAAGTAGAAAAAACAGAAAACGGAGTCAGTTTTCTATAAAGTGAGAAAGAGGGACAGTCCTTTTTTCCCACTCTTTATAAAAAGTTAAAATGGTGAGGAATAATGAGAAAAGGTTAGGTGAATAAAAGAACTTTTTTCTCTTTTGTACAAAGAATTCGGATAAGGGATGTATTTTCCTTTATCCGAATTTTTTATTGTCTAGGAAGATCTGTTCTCTTTAGAAAGTAAGAAGTATGACTGGGCCCATAGAACTTATAGTATAGGATCATACAAACTTTGACTTTCCAGGGGCTCTTATTATGAATCCTTCTAAAGGCGGAGGGGGAGTCAACAAGGAGTGTCCCCGCTGACTCAGAATGTGAGTCAGCTAGGACCGTCCCCACTGACTCATATTTTAACCAAAGTGGTATAAACCTATGGAATAAAAGGAGAAAGTAAGGATTATTTTAGGAAAAACTATATTTTTTAGGAACTTATAACCGAAGTGAACATATATATATAATAAGACTAAAGGAAGGTGGAGAAAGATGAAATATAAGAATATATTTTTAGAATTAAGTGACAACATGTTAAGGGTATTAACTGATATTTCTCGCGGGGGTCCTTTGACTATAAATGAATTAATGAATATTACGGGGATGCCAAGGACTACAGTAAATAGGAATATAAAAAAGTTAATGGAATTAAATTTAATTCAGCAAGATATTTCAGATATATCTACAGGCGGTAGACCACCTTCAATTTATTTAATAAATCCTGATGGTTTCTTTGTCTTTGGTATAGAACTATCTAGGTCTAATGTAATGTGTGTATTATGTAATGGAATAAGAGAACCTATATGGAATTATGACATAGCTCTTAATAGAAGGACTACACCTGATATAGTATTCCAAGAAATATTCGAAAAGTTAATTATGAATATGAAAGAATTAAAAATAGAGAAAGAAAGACTTATAGGAATAGGAATTGGTTCTGTAGGACCTTTAGATATGAGCAAAGGTATTCTATTAAATCCAAAAGGATTTTTAAATCATAAGTGGCAGGACTTAGACTTAAAAGAAATATTTGAGGAGAAGTTTAATACTCCAACTTTTGTAGCTAATGGAGCTAGTATGGCTGTAATGGGGGAATTTGCATCTAATGTATCTAAGGGAATAAATAATATTATATATATGAACAATGGTGTAGGAATAAGGGTTGGAGTCGTGTCTAATGGTCTTTTAGTAGGTGGAGATATTGATAGAGAAGGAGCTTATGGTCATCTAATAGTAGAACCAGGTGGAAAACCTTGTTATTGTAGAAAGTATGGCTGTATTGGGTCTTATTCAACTATACCTGCTATTGTAAAAAGCTTTAGGGAAGAAGCAAGAAAGGGAAGAAGAAGTATCTTGTTGGAGAAGAAGAAAATTAAAGAAATTAATTTTGACCATATATCTGAAGCTTGTGAATCAGGAGACATTTTGGCTATGGATATTATGGACAGAGCGGCGACATATATGGGAATTACCTTAGGAAATATTATAAATTCAGTCCATCCACAAATGGCTGTAATAGGAGGAGTTATCCCAGAAAGTTCTACTTTTTATTACAAGAGGTTGGTTCAAGTGGCCAAGGATAATATATATAGTCCGGGTAATATGAACTGTATCTTTAGACCATCTTCTTTAGGGGTTAACACTATGGCAACAGGAGCGGCAGCTTTTGTATTATCTAGATATTTTAATAAAAAGGTGGTGTAAATATGTTATCAATGATAAATGAAAAATCCTATAGTAATTTTAATAAATCTATACAATTATTTTTAAGTTTTTTAAAGATAGGATTTATGGCTTTTGGAGGTGGATATTCTGCTATACCTCTTATTGAAAAAGAACTTATAGAAAAGAAAGGATGGATTGAAGAAAAAGAAATATTAGATATATTCGCTCTATCTGAATCAATTCCCGGATCTTTATCTATTAATAATTCTATTTTAGTAGGTTATAGAATTGGTAACATACCTGGTGCTATTGCTGCAATGATAGGAACAGTACTACCTTCTTTATTAGTTATTATAACTTTGGCTATTTTATCTGATAAGGTGAAGAAGCTTCCAATAGTGGATGCTGTTTTTATGGGAGTTAGATCGGCTGTTACTGCGATTATTTTAAATACAGGGATTAGGTTTACTAAAGCAGCATATATAAATAAAATTAGTTTAATATTGTCTATAGGAACTGTGCTATTTATCGTATTTTTAGGAATTAGTCCAGTCTTTATGATAATAATTGGTGGTGTAATTGGAGTTATAGGTAAGTTTAGGAAAAAGAATTAGGTGAATAGAAGGAGGGAAACTATGGTTTATATAGAATTATTCGTAACATTTTTTAAATTTGGTATTATAAGTTTTGGTGGAGGCTATACTTTGATACCTTTAATTGAGCAGGAATTGGAAAAGAACAATTGGATGACAGTGGAAGAATTTCATGATTTAATTGGTGTTTCTGAAGTAACCCCTGGTTCTATTTCCATTAACTCAGCAAGTTTTATAGGTTATGAGGTAGGAGGAATTTTTGGTAGTATAGTTGCAACCTTAGGTATAATCCTTCCTTCTTTGATTATTATTATAATAATTTCTAAGATAATTATGAATAAAGAAGATGCTATATATTATCAAAATGTCTTAATCTATATAAGGCCAGTAGTTGCAGGTTTAATATTAGCTGCAGCTATATTTGTAGCAAATACATCTATATTTATAAGTGAATTAAGTTTAAATACATTAGCTAATTTATTTATAGAGCCTAAAAGTGTAATAGATATAGGCTCTTTAATAATATTTCTAACTATATTATTTTTGATTAAAAAATATAGATTTCATCCTATTTTATTAATAATAGGAGCTGGAGGATTAGGTATATTATTTTTTTATTTGTATAATGTTATTTATATTTTATGAGATATAGATCTTTATAGGAAGATACATTTTCGAGAAAAATTGTATCAGCTTTTAGGAATGAATTTGGAGGGCATGAGGTGGAAAATATTAATTAAATTAGAGTGTAAAATTACAATATGTCATTAAATTCTTAATAACGTATGCTGGTATAGGGTATAATTGAAGGCGAGTATAAAGATTGTTCATAAATTAAATTAATTCCTTTTGTAAGAAATAAAGGTGCTAAATCCTAGGATTTAGCACCTTTATTTCTATATATAATTAAGCGTACATAAGAACTTCGTTTAATGCTATTATTTGATCATTTATCTCTCTTAATAAAGCTAATTGATCCTCTTGTAGTGCTAACATGTTTTTAAATGTTTTATTAGCTTGTCTAAACTGTCCATTAAAAACATACCTTACATAGTTAACAGTTTCTTTACTAAGAGTCCCAGCTTTGTAATTATCCCCTTTAATTTGTTGTTTAATATTACCTGTAATAATTCTTATATCACCATAGGCATCTTTGTCAATAGTTCTATCTTCATCTTTTACAATATCCTTCATTTCTAAACCAGTATTTTTCAAACCATTTTCTATTTCAATACTTAACCTATATGCTTCTTTAGTGTTATTAACAAATTGTTTCTTCATATTATACTGATTTTCTATTATGTCTATAATTTTTCGGCTTTTATCAATTCCGGATTCAATCTTTTCTCCTAATTCCTCAGGCGTAACACTATTTACCTCTACTTCGTTTTTTATTTCTTCAATTTCCTCTACGGCTTCTTTTTCATCTAAAACTTCTTTTATTTCTTCTTCAACAGCTTCATCAATTGTTTCTTCTAATTCTTCATCCTCTATAATTTCTTCTGGCTCTTCTAATAATTCCTCTACTTCTTCAGTAATCTCCTCAATCTCTTCAACTAAGACCTCTTCCTCCACGGTGTCTATAACCGTCTCCTCCAGGACCATATCTTCGGCTAGAGCAACATTAGTACCAAAGATAAATAAAAATAATGTTAATATAAATACTTTCTTTTTCATAAACCTCACCTTCCCTTTATATTATATTTAATTATGACCTTATTAATATAAATATTGGCAAGTGGCTTTAACGTTTTAATTTTATACTGCAATAAAGTTATATGTAATAAAGTATACACTGCTTCCAATTATTAGTATGATACCCTCTGCTTCATAGTTTAAACATGTAATATGAAATTTTTATATGATTAGGACTTTAGTAGGATGTGACTCACCAGGGAGGGTCTTAACTGACTCACTTTGTGAGTCAGTCAGGACCGTCCCTATTGACTCACTGATGGTAAATAGGCTATAATATTCTCAATCGTTAGACTTGTCTAAGAATAACCATTGGATTATCTATTATCTGATAAGGAGTGTAAGTTATATTAAGAAATATGGAGAAAAGGGGGACGGAATTGAAAATTCCAAAAAAAGATACCAAAAGTAATAAATTAAAACTTCTAATACTTATTTTAATCCCAATTATAGCATTTCTCTTTTCAATTACATTAGGAAGGTATTCGATATCGATTAAGGAAATATTTACTATATTAATAGCTAAGGTTCTAGGGAAGAACATAGATTACCCTGAAGTAATTGATACTGTTATATTTCAAATAAGAATGCCCAGAGTAATAGTGGCTATGATAGTAGGAAGTGCATTGTCAGTGTCAGGAGCAGTTTATCAAGGAATGTTTAAAAACCCTATGGTTTCTCCAGACATATTGGGAACATCAGCAGGAGCTGGGTTTGGGGCAGCTTTAGCTATATTACTTTCATTTAGTACTATAGGAATACAATTTATGTCCTTTGTTTTTGGATTTATAGCTGTGTCATTAACTTATACTATAAGTGCAAAAATAAGCAGAGATGATAGTGTTATGCTTGTATTAATATTAGCAGGTATATTAATAGGTACAATATTTCAATCCTTAACTTCATTGGCAAAATATGTAGCAGATCCCTATGATAAATTACCAACAATAACATTTTGGCTAATGGGAAGCTTATCAACTGTTAGTCAAAAAGATTTACTGGTCATTATATTTCCGTATCTATTAGGAATGATACCTTTATTTTTAGTAAGATGGCATTTAAATATATTGTCTTTTGGAGAAGAAGAGGCTAAAGCTTTAGGGGTTGATACTAAAAAATTAAGATTTCTGGTAATAATGTGTTCTACACTTTTAACGGCATCCTCAATATCAATATCAGGAATGGTAGGATGGGTAGGACTTATAATACCGCATTTGGCACGTATGGCTGTAGGACCAGATTTTAAAGAATTATTACCAGCTTCTGCCCTTATAGGAGGAACCTATTTATTATTGGTAGACAATATAGCAAGAAGTGTAGCATCTATAGAAATACCTTTAGGAATACTTACTTCTATAATAGGGGCTCCATTTTTTATATACCTATTACTTAAAACAAGGAAGGGATGGAATTGAAATTAGAAATTAAAAATGCTGTATGTGGATATTCTGAAAAAATTATATTGGAAGATATATCTTTTGAAGTGAGTAATGGGGAAATATTATGTATACTAGGGGCAAATGGTGTTGGCAAAACTACTTTATTTAAAACTATACTAGGTTTTTTAAAATTGAAAGGTGGAAGTATATTATTAAATAATCAAGATATTAATACTTGGTCTAGAAAAGATTTTGCAAAGGCAATAGGATATGTACCTCAGGCTCATATCCCTCCATTTCCATATAGAGTACGGGATGTTGTAGTAATGGGGAGAACCGCACATTTAGGACTTTTTGCATCTCCATCTCATAAGGATTATGAAATGGTAGATGATATAATAGATTCACTAGGAATATCTTATTTAAAAAATGATATTTATACTGAAATAAGTGGTGGAGAAAGACAATTAGTTTTAATAGCAAGAGCATTAGCTCAAGATCCTGAAATATTAATAATGGACGAGCCTACTTCTAATTTAGATTATGGAAATCAAATTAGAGTATTAAAACATATTAATGAACTTGCTAAAAGGGATATAGGAATAATTATGACATCTCATTTTCCAGATCATGCATTTATGGCAGCTACGAAAGTTTTTATTATGGACAAAGGAAATAAGTTTCATATGGGAGCACCAAATGACATAGTCACATCTGAACTTTTACGGGGAATATATGGTATAAACGTACAAATAAATTCAGTTATAAATGAAGATAATGGTGAAGAATTAAAAATATGCGTACCAATAGTTAAATAAGAAAGAGCCTGAAGGCTCTTTCTCTTTTTTCGTGAACTATTAATATCAAATCAGGGGGACTGTATTTGATATGATGCTTTTATTTTACTTCGTTAAATCTTTCTGATACTTTTTCCCAGTCAACTACATTCCACCAGGAATCAATATAGTCTGCTCTTTTGTTCTTATATTTTAGATAATAGGCATGTTCCCATACATCAATGCCAAGTAATGGTTTCTTTCCTTCTGAAATTGGATTATCTTGATTTGGTGTAGAGACAATGGCTAATTTGTTGTTGGAGTCTAGAACTAACCATGCCCAGCCGCTACCAAACTGTCCTAGGGCTGCTGCTTTGAAATCTTCTTTAAACCTATCAAAACCACCAAAATCTTCATCAATTTTCTTTGCTAGCTCTCCTACTGGTTTTCCGCCACCGTTTGGCGACATGATTTCCCAGAAGATTGTGTGATTATAGTGACCACCACCATTATTTCTCACTGCTGTTTTAATATCTTCAGGAAGTTCTTCCAAGGATTTTAATATGTCTTCAATTTCCATTTCTTGATATTTTTCATGACCATCCAAAGCTTTGTTGAAATTGTCAACATAAGTTTGATGGTGCTTTAAGTGGTGAGTCTCCATTGTTAATTTATCTATGTGAGGTTCTAAGGCTTCATATGAATAATTGAGCTTAGGGAGTTTAAATGTCATAGTTTTCTCTCCTTTATATATTTTTTATAAAAGAACTCAATATATATATAACCATAATTCTAACTGATAAACATTCTCATTTAACTTTTTTAAAAAGTGAGAAAAAAGGACCGTCCCTTTTTCTGATTTTATAGGGTATAATGAGTATAGAAGTTAAGGGGGACTGGAAAGAGGCTGGAAAAGAAAACAAGACTAGGACAGGTGGTGTCTGACCTAATCTTGTTTATAATATTAACTATTAAAAGGTTCTTTTAGATTTTCCACATAGGTTTTTAAATTGTCTAGATTTTCATTGATCTTTCTAGTTATTTCACTACCTATAATTACTCCATTGGCACCAGAGTTTAATATAGATTCTACATGTTCTTTTTTATAGACTCCAAAGCCAATTTGAGTTGGAATATTTGAAAGAGAGTTTATTTTTTCGATAGTCTTTTTATAGTTATTAGATAATTCTTTTTTTGCTCCGGTTTTCCCCTTACTACTTAAAACATATGCAAACCCATTATTGTATTTAAGATTTTCTTTTATTTCATCTAGAGCCATTTCCTCATGATATATTTGTACAACATCTATGTTTTTTGTTTCTAGTTGTAAAAATTTATCTGGGCAAATAAGAGCGTCATAATAATTAGTTAATTCAAGTAATGAATATTTTTCTATGCCTTCCCAATAACTCATTATAACTATAGGAAGAGAAGGATATTTGTCTCTAATTTTTGTAAGACATTGAGTGATATCCTCTTTAGTCAATCCTTCTTTTAAAACTTTTTCATGAGTTTGTCTAATAGTTTCCCCATCCATTACAGGATTTTTTACTGGAATACCTATTTCTAGTATGTCCATTCCTGATTCAACTAGTGTATCTACTATTTCATAAAATTTACTCTTGCTTGGGTAATTAATAGTTAAATATAATGTTAAAGTATTTTTCTTAGCTTTATATATTTTTTCTAAGTTATCCATATATTCCACTCCTAATTAAATAATGATAGTAATTTTCCTAATATTGGTCCATAGAAAGCATAATCAGTTTCACATAGTACTCTCATAACTGGTTCAAAGTCACCAATATATTGAATTAAGAAGGCTTGACCCATTATTAAAATTAAACCATTAATAAAAGAACCTACAATAGCGCCACGTCTTCCACCAGTTGAGTTACCAAATATTGCAGTAACTGCTCCAGTAAAGAAAGTAGGTATTAGAGCAGGGAATACTATTACAGGATATTTTAATGCACCTAATATAGCAATACCTATTAAACTTGCAACAAGACTAGTTAAGAAACCAACTATAACTGAAGTTGGATGGTTTGGGAATAACAAAGGTATATCTAAGCCAGGTATAGCATCTGGCACAATTTTTGATGATATACCATGAAATGCTGGAACGATTTCTGCTAACATCATTCTTACACCTGTTATTATTACAGTAATCCAAAGACCGAAGTTTAGTCCATTTAATATTGAAAATATGACTATATCTTTACCATCACTTATATTTTCAGTTACAAATTTTGGACCAGCAATTATTGAAAATATTAAATATATAATACTCATAATTACTGTTAGTCCAATTGTAGTTTCTCTTAAAAATTCAAGGTATTTAGGTAATTTAATATCTTCTAAACTTTTCTCTTTATTTCCTACAACCTTACCAACCTTGGCAGATATAAGACAGCCTATAGAGCTAGAATGACCAAGGGTAAAACCTTCTCCACCAGGTACATCTTTCATCAATGGTGCTATATAAGCACAGGATAATGTTAAATAGATACCTTGTAAAATAGAACCTATTATAACTACAAGGAATGGTGATAAATTTGTACTTACAGAGAGAATGGCTCCTATGAGTCCTGCTGAAAAGAAGGATACATGAGCAGATAAGTGTATATATTTAAATTTAGAAAATCTAGCGATTAAAACATTTACAAGAAATCCAAAGCCAAATATAAGGGTGGCAGTAGTTCCTATAGCAGCCATACTTGCACTCATAGCTGCTCCTATATCAGCAACTTGTGCCTCAAGACCAAATACATGTTGTAACATTGACTGTATTGGCATCAAATTTATTCCCATGCTTTGCGCCCCAGTAGTTATTAGTAAAAAACCAACCATAGTTTTTACTGTTCCAGAAACTATTTCATTAAAAGCTTTCTTTTGTACTAATAAACCAATTAAAGCTACTAGACCTATTAGAAAAGCTGGTTCACTTAAAACGTTATTTAGAAAATATATAAGGATACTTTTCATTTAATTTCCTCCTATTTATTATTTAATGCATCAATAGTTTTTATAAGCTCTTGTTTTAAATAGACTTTGTCAGTTAGGTTGTCAATTTTAATAATTGGAGTATCTGCATTTCTTAAAACTTTAGCAAAGTCAGAAGTAGTAATTATAATATCTGCAGCATTAGGATTAACTGATCCTATATCACTACTTTCTACTTTTGCTTGAATCCCTTCTTCAGTTAATATTTGTTGTGTAAAAATTTTAAGCATTAAGCTACTTCCTACTCCCGCACCACAAATAGTATAAATATTTAACATGTTTAATTCCTCCCTTAAATTATTATGTTTAATAGTTCTTCAGGTGTTTTACTATTTAAGATATTTTCAAGTTTTTCATCATCACCTAAAATTGTCATTAGACTGGATAAAGCTTCGATATGAGCCTTGTTATCAGCAGCAGCTAAAGCTATTACTAGATTAATAGGATCATTTTTTTCATGACCAAAGTTTACTGGGTTTTCCAATGTAATAATGGATATACCAGTTTTGTTTACCCCATCTTCTGGTCTAGCATGAGGCATAGCAATACCTGGAGCTATGGCTACATAAGGTCCAAATTCTTCGACCTTATCTATCATGGCTTCAATATATTTTTTTTCAATATAACCTACATCAAGTAAAAGTTTGCCTGTTTCATAGACAGCTTCTTTCCAGGTTTTAACTTCTATGTTTGTTTTAATAGTGTCTATCGATATTATACTTTCCATAATGGCCTCCTATTTATTAATTAATTTGTATATTTCCATTGGGTCGTGAGAGTTTTTAAAAACTTCTATATTATCTTTTAAAGACAAAATATTTATTAAATGAGTTAAAGTTTCAACATGTGTATAATTATCTTGAGCAGCCAATACAATTACTGTATGGACTGGATCATTAGTCAAATGATTATAGGGAACAGGTTTTTTTAAAGTCATAATAGATATTCCCGTTTTATAAACTCCTTCTTCGATTCCAGCGTGGGGTATAGCAATGCCAGGAGCTACTACCATATAAGGACCATGTATGTGAAGCCTTTCTATAATTTTTTCCACATATTCTGGAGATATACATCTTTTATCTAAAAGTGGCTTAGAGGCTAAGTGTATAGATTCTTCCCAGGTAGAACATTCAACTTGAACTTGAATATTTTCTAATGGTAATAAGTTTGAGGATATCTCCTCAGTTTCATCTGTTTCATATAGCTTGTTTATATTATTAAAAAGGTATGTTAGTTCAAATTGTAATTTTTCCATATTATTAATGGTGCTATGTTTTGAAACTATATCTATTACTTCCATAGTTAGCATTGCATTATTGAAACTTAAATTACTATTTCCAGAATAATTTAGATAATTAGATAAAATTTTTATATCCTTCTCGTTTAACAAAGGTGTTACGGTTATTACTGGTGTATTAAAAGAGTTAATTGGTATAGTTGAGATAATTAAATCTATTTCAGATTCACTATTATAATTTTTTGCTTCTTGGTAACTAATAGTGTCTATTATTTGGAATCCATTAAAATAATTTATTAACTGAGATTTTAATAGTTTAGATGTTCCTATACCACTAGCACAAATGAGTAATACTTTAATATCTTTTGTATTTTCAGCTTTTTGCAATTCAATAGCGGCTCCAAAGTGCATAGCTATATAAGAAATTTCGTTTTCACCTGCAAGGATATTGTATTCATTTTCTATTATCTTTATAATTTTAGAACAAGCATTAAAAACCTCCGTATAATTATCTTTCACTTGTTTTAATAGAGGATTTTCAAAAGGGTTACCATAACGCATTCTCTCTATAGCTGGTTTTAAATGGATATAAAGGTCTCTTTGTAAAGTGGTTTTATTAGGTAAAACTATATTTAGTTCTTTTTCAACCTCTTCTACCATTCTTTCGATAAGATATAAAAGATTTTTATCTCTTTTTATATATTCTTCTTTATTTGCAACTTTAGAAACTTTTCCGCTACGTAAGTGTAATGCAATATAGCTTATTTCCTCTATAGGCATAACTATATTAAAATGTTTTGCAATATTTTTAGAAAGCTGTTCAGCCACTTTGTATTCTTCTTTTTCGGATATATGAGTTAATAAATCCTTTTTTATAGTAATGTCTTTGTTTAGTTTAATTCTTTCTATAGCTAATGCAATATGAGTTAAAAGGTTAATAAAGTCATCGTCACTAAATTTTAGATTCAACATATTTTCCGCATTAACAATTTGGTTTTTTATGAAATATAGATCAACTTTGGGAAACCATTTCCTCAATAATACTAAGTGATTATCAATATTATATGTGGAGTAATTTTTATCAATGGTAGCTAACCTTTTTAGTATAGTTGCACATACTCTTCTAACATTACTTTCCAAGCCCTTAGCATATATTCCATATCCTTTTTTTCTAATTAGCTCAATATTGTATTTTTTAAACCATTTTTCTATTTCATCTAAATCATTTGATATAGTAGCAATACTTACATAAGTTTTTTCTGCTAGTTCACTAAGGTTAATTATTTCATTAGAGTTTAAAATATAGAAAGCTAAAATATTTTGTCTTTCTTCTGGATTAAGGATATAAGAATAACTGCTATGTTTTTTGGTCTCTAACAGTTTTTTAATTTCTTCCTTTTGGGTTCCAGAAATGTCTAATATAATACCCTTTCTTGGAACTCTAGTAATATTAGAGAAATTATTCTTTTCTAACCAATTATCAATACTATCTAAATCGTATCGAATAGTTCTATTACTAACTTCAAAAATAGAGCTTATCTTTGCTATAGTTGTAAACTTATTTTGCTTTAGTAGATATAAAAGTACATTAGATTTTCTAATATCAAGCAATATTTCACCTCCTTGCCACAATGAATGGAATAAATATAAATAAGATATATATTTATGTTAAGTTGACTATATCAATATATTAGTTGATTTACAATAGGGAAAAGAGGGAAAAACATTCAATGACAATGTGGCAAAAATTAAAATTAATGAAGAAAGGGCTATAATGAGAAAAAAGATTGTCCCTATTTCTCTTATTTTTTAACATGGAAATGTTTTCTTTCCCATAAAGAGGGCATATATTTATATAAGCAGGGTTTTATACTATTGCAAAGTTTATTGCGGAGGTGATTTTATTGACTGATTTTATGAAAAAATATTTTATGCCTCAGAAGATGATGAGGACAGTGGTTATTGCCTTAATTCCAATAATTTTGGCATCTATTTATTTTTTTGGTTGGAGATCTTTTGTATTACTATTATGGGTTACATTATTTGGGGTGGCAACAGAGTGGGTATTTGAAAAGAAATACGGTAAAAAGGTTTCAGAAGCAATTTTTGTTACCTGTGCACTTTATGCTCTGACCCTTCCAGCACGAACTCCATTATGGATAGCAGCAGTGGGAATTGTTTTTGGAGTTATATTTGGGAAAGAAGTTTTTGGAGGTTTTGCAAGGAATATATTTAATCCTGCATTAGTGGCAAGAGCTTTTGTATACGTATCTTTTCCCGAACCTTTGACTATTGAGTGGTCAATGCCAGCTTCAGGATTTCCAGGAGGGTTTGCTACATATATTACACAAAGCATTGATGCAATATCTCAAGCAACACCAATGCTAATCTTTAGAGAAACAGGGCAGATGGTGCCTTTTTCTAAATTGATTACTGGTAACATATCTGGTTCCCTTGGTGAGACCAGTGCTATTTTAATTATATTGGCAGCAATATATTTAATTTATAAAAAAGTAGCAGCATGGGAAACTATGGCTGGAGTATTAGTAGGGTTTACTGGATTAAGTACTATATTGTACTTATCAGGGAATCCCCAAATTCCAAGTCCTATTTTTGGTATCCTATCTGGAGGGTTTCTCTTTGGAACAGTTTTTATGGCTACAGATCCTATTTCTTCTCCTAAGACTAAGGAAGGAAAATGGATATATGGCATACTTATAGGGATAGTTACCGTTATAATACGGGGATATGCCTTATTTGCAGGGGGTATTATGTTTGCCATTTTAGTAGGAAATACTTTTGCACCAATAATAGATGAAGGTGTTAGATATTATAAAAAGTCCAAGAAAGAAAAAGAATCTAAAAAGAAGGAAGGGGTGACAGCATGAAAAAGTCATTTAGTTTCCCTATTATTTTCATGGTGATAATTACCGCCTTTTTTACATTCATACTAGCCTTTCTTAACTATAAAACTACAGATGTAATTGCCTATAACGAAGAAACTGATTTAAGAAAGACTATACTATATGTATTTGACATAGAACCACCTTCCGACGATCCTAAGGTAATTGAAGAAACTTTTAATGAATATATAGAGGAAGAAGAAATAGATGGTGAGACTGTTTTTGTTGTAAAAGAAGGAGATGAAATTACTGGATATGCATTTCCAATGGGAGGTATTGCTCTTTGGGGAACTGTTGAGGGTTATGCTGCAGTATCTGGAGACTATACTACTCTACAAGGTATAGATTTTGTTTCCCATAGTGAAACACCAGGATTAGGTGGGCGTATTTCGGAAGATTGGTTTAAGGAACAGTTTAGAGGATTAGACCTAACCATGTCAGAAAACGGGGAGTATATTGTCTATAGGCCTGCTCCTGATGGAAATGTAGATGCTATAGCTGGTGCTACCCAAACTTCTAAATCCGTAAGTAAATTTATTAATGAAAATATATATGAATTTATAGAAAAAAGGAAGGGGGAAGAATAAATGTCGGGAGATAGTCCTAAGAAAATTATAAAAATGGGTATCTGGGAAGATAACCCTATATTTAGGCAAGTTATTGGTATATGTTCTGCCTTAGCAGTTACAAATTTAATGAAGAACTCACTTATAATGGGTCTAGGGTTAATGTTTGTTACAGCATTTTCTGAGTTAACAGTTTCTTTAATAAGAAAGTTTACTCCAAAGCATATAAGGATGATGGTTCAAGTACTTATTATATCTGTATATGTAATAATACTAGATATTTTTCTTAAAGCTTATTACCCTGAAATGAGTAAAGCTTTAGGACCATATATAGGGCTTATAATTACTAATTGTATAATAATGGGTCGATGTGAAGCTTATGCACAAAATAATCCACCACTTCCTTCTTTTATAGATGGTTTAGCTTCAGGAGCAGGGTATACAATAATCCTTCTTTTAGTGGCATTTGTGAGAGAACTTTTAGGATTTGGCACTATATTTGGATATCAGATTTTTGGTAGTTGGTGGACCAACTGGACTATTATGATAATGGCACCAGGAGCCTTTTTTGTATTAGCAGTTGTTATTTGGATAGCTAGGAGTTTATCTCCTGAAGAAGAGGAAGAGGGGGCTGTTAATCTATGATTGAACTTAATCCTTTTGTCATATTTTTTGCAGCTATATTTACAAACAATATATTACTTACTAACTTTTTAGGAATGTGTTCCTTTATAGCTGTATCTAAGGAAATTCCAACTTCATTAGGTTTAGGGCAGGCTGTTACTTTTGTTTTAACATTTACTACTATATTAAACTATTTTATTTATCATAGTATTTTAGAACCATTAGGACTAGAATACTTAAGGTTTATAGTGTTCATTATAAGTATTGCAGCTTTCGTTCAATTATTAGAGATGATTGTAGAAAGATATTTTCCCAATCTTTACTATGCCTTAGGTATATTTTTACCTTTGATTACGGTAAATTGTGCTATACTAGGAGTTTCTCTATTTATGGTAATCCGTGAATATACTTTTCTTCAATCTTTAGGATTTGGAGTAGGTTCTGGTATTGGCTGGACATTAGCTATAGTAGCTATGGCTGGTATTAGAAAGAGGATAAATGAAAATAATATTCCAAAAGGTTTAAGAGGACCTGGTATAACCCTGATTATAACTGGGTTAATGGCTTTGGCCTTTGTAGGTTTTTCAGGTATAGTACAGATTCAATAGGAGGGAGAATATGGAGACAATATTAATTACAACGGCTACAGTAACAGCCTTCACTGGTATATTAGCCTTTCTACTAACCCTTGCTGATAGAACTATAGGAGATTATGGTGAAGTAAAGATAAGGATAAATGGGGAAAAAGAATATATAGTAGATGGGGGAGATTCATTACTAGCATCTTTAATTGATCAAAAAGTTTTTATTCCTTCTGCATGTGGTGGAAAAGGAACTTGTGGCTATTGTAAAGTTAAGGTTGAGGAAGGTGGAGGACCAGTATTGCCTACTGAACTTCCTTGGCTTACTGAAGAAGAACTTGAAGACAATGTAAGACTTTCTTGTCAATGTAAAGTAAAAGAAGATTTAAAAATAGAGATTCCTGAAGAGTTATTTAGTGTAAGGGAATATGAAGCCACTGTAGAGTCCATAGAAGATATGACGGCAACAATAAAAAAACTAAGGCTAAGATTTAAAGAAGGAGAAGAGATTAGCTTTAAGCCTGGTCAATATATTCAATTAAAAGCACCAATATATGAAGGCAACGATGAGGAAGTATATAGGGCTTATTCCATAGCATCTTCCCCATCCCATAAGGATTATATTGACCTTATTATAGGATATGTTCCTAATGGAATTTGCACAACTTATGTTCACAAATATCTTAAAGAAGGGGATACAGTAGAAATTAACGGGCCTTATGGAGATTTCCACTATCAGGATAATTATGATAATGATATGGTAATGGTTGCTGTTGGTACTGGTATAGCTCCAATTCTTTCAATACTCTATTATATGAGAGATAATGATATTAAGAGAAAGGCAAGATTTTATTTTGGTGCTAAAGCCCCAGATGATTTATTCCTATTAGATGAAATAGAAGAATTAGAACAAAACTTATATGATTTTAAATTTATACCTACTCTTTCAAGAGTATTAGATGAACATAATTGGACCGGAGAACGAGGTAGGGTAAATGTAGCTTTAGACAAACATATAAAATCACCAGGGGACAAAGAAGCTTATCTTTGTGGTAGTCCTGGTATGATAGATACAGTAGTTGAATTGTTAATGGAAAAAGGTATATTAGAAGAATATATATATTATGATAAGTTTTAAAATATTTAGTGAGTCAGTTAGGACCGTCCCTACTGACTCACTTTCTGAGTCACTGGGGACGGTCCTAACTGACTCACTTTTTTGGAACAAAGAGGAATAAAGGGGAAAGAGCCCTGCTTTTACAGAGCTCTCTCTAGGTTGTTAGTGTGTTTATCTATATTTATTGTAGGGTTTGCAATTTTGGTTTAAATGCCTTAAATAATTCGTCTCCATTGTGTATCTAAATATACATGATCCCAGTGAAGTATATAATGCTTTACTCTTGATAAACTAAGTTTCATAATTTTTCTCTCCTTCACTTATGGATTTGGGAAAAATCTTCTTATTATATATATATCCAAAGGGGTAAGTGATAAACATTTTCAATTATATATAATATAGATGTAAGAAATAAAACTTTAAGGTTAGTAGAAAATAGATTAGAAGGTATGGTGAAAGTGGAATATTTTTAGATCAATTGAATTTATGAAATCAGTTTTAAGATATTTAAAAGTTGAATATATAGATTCATATATTATAATTACGGGAATTCATTATAATTATAATATATAAAAACTTAGGGGATGATATATTGTATCGTGAATTATTTGATGAGGATAGCAGGATAGAATGAGAAAAGCTTTTTTAGAAATTAGTAAATACCATATTATATAAAAAATAGAATAGGGGATGTGGCAAATTTGATAAAACTTATTGGAATTTTAATAATTATTGTTGGGTCCCTATTAAAACTTGATACTATAGCTGTGGTTCTTACAGCAGGTATAGTTACAGGACTTGTTGGTGGTCTAAGCTTTGGGGAAGTATTAGAGACTTTAGGAGAAGCATTCATAACGAATCGCTATATGACCATTTTCTTTATTACATTACCCATTATTGGATTATTAGAAAAATATGGTTTGAAAGAGAGAGCAGCTTACCTTATTAGTAATATAAAAGCAGCAACTACAGGTAAAATCCTTTCAATCTATATGGTAATTAGAACCTTAGCATCTGCATTGTCTTTAAGGATTGGTGGGCATGTAGAATTTATAAGGCCACTTATTTATCCAATGGCAGAAGGGGCAGCTGTAAATAAATATGGAGAGATTCCAGAGGAAGAGGTAGAGAACATAAAAGCTTTGTCTTCAGCAACGGAGAATTTTGCAAATTTTTATGGGCAAAATGTATTTATTGCAGCAGGAGGAGTACTACTAATAGTAGGAACTTTAAATGAGCTAGGAATAGATGTAACTGAAAAAGATGTATCTAGAGCAGCTATACCTATCGCATTAATTACAATAGTATTGGTAGTAATTAGATCTATGCTATACGATAGGAAATTAGAAAAGAAGATGAAGAGGTGATAAGATGGCTCTAGAAATATTATATAAATTAACGGGGATAGTTTCTTTAATGACTGCTATTTATGTTTTTAAAGATAGGGAATTGAAAACTAGAATAGGCACAGGACTATTTTGGTTAATACTTTCAATAACATTTTTAATAGGCGAATTATTACCTACAAGGGTAGTGGGTATTTTAGTACTTTTAATGGGAATACTTACAGCTACTAAACAAGTAAAAGTGGGTAATTTTAAAGAGGCAACAGAAAAATTTAAATTAGAAAAATCTAAAGAAATAGGAAATAAATTATTTGTGCCAGTTTTAAGTATTGCATTTTTTGCTTTTATTATAGGGCAATTTACCCCTCTTGGTGGAATGGTAGGCCTTGGAATAGGAGCTATTGTAGCAACTATTAGTGGACTCATTATAACTAAGACAACAGTTAAGGAAACTTTTTATGAAGGAAATAGATTACTTCAACAAGTTGGACCTTTTAGTATTTTACCTCAAATATTGGCAGCGTTAGGAGCTTTATTTAATGCAGCTGGAGTTGGTGAGGTTATAGCAAGTGGTATATCTAATGTAATACCAACTGGAAATATAGTATTTGGTGTTATAGCCTATTGTGTAGGAATGGCATTATTTACAATGATTATGGGAAATGCTTTTGCCGCCTTTGCAGTTATTACGGCAGGAGTGGGAATCCCTTTCGTGTACAATCAAGGAGCTGATCCAGCAATAGCAAGTGTTCTTGCCTTAACAGCCGGGTATTGTGGAACTTTAATAACTCCTATGGCAGCAAATTTTAATTTAGTACCTGCTGCAGTATTGGAAATGAATGATAAAAATAAGCTGATAAAAACTCAAGCACCATTAGCATTAATATTATTAGTAATTCACATTATACTAATGCTTGTATGGGCATTTTAAAGGAGGCTAGTGTATGAAAGTGTTAGTAACTGGATTTGATCCTTTTGGTGGGGAAAAAATAAATCCAGCTTATGAGGCAGTGAAAAGACTTGATTATGATATAAAAGGGGTGGAAATAGTAAAAGTAGAAGTACCCACAGTTTTTGGGAAGTCTATAGCTAAACTTGAAGAAGTTATAAAAAGGGAAAAGCCTGATATTGTTATATGTGTAGGGCAAGCTGGTGGAAGATTTGATATAACTGTTGAAAGAGTAGCAATTAATATAAGTGATGGTAGAATAGCAGATAATGAAGGAAATCAACCTATAGATGAGCCAATATTCGAAGATGGAGAAAATGCTTATTTTGCAAAACTTCCTATAAAGGCTATGGTAAAAAATATTAGAGAAGGTGGGATACCTGCTAGTGTATCGAATACGGCTGGTACTTATGTGTGTAACCATATAATGTATGGATTATTATATTTAATAGATAAAAAGTATCCAGATATAAAGGGTGGATTTATTCATGTGCCTTTCTTGCCAGAGCAAGTTGTTGATAAAAAAGAAGTAGCAAGTATGAATTTAGATGATATAGTTAAGGCTTTGACTTTAGCTATTGAAGGAGCAATAGAAAATAAGGAAGACATAAAAACACCAGAAGGGAAAACTCATTAAACAAAAGTAGGGGATAATTTTTAAAAATTATCCCCTACTTTTGTTTAATGAGTTATTGTACTATATTTATAAATTCTTCCATGGTTGCTTCTGGTACTATTTCAAATCGAGGCAGTTCATATTTATTTAACCCTTGTGTTACATATCCTTGTTTTACTGTAAAAGCCATTTCGTGATTTGTTTCCTTTAGATATTCAATAGCATTATTATTATAAGAGCCAAAGGGATAGGCAATATATTTTGCATCTAATAATTCCATATTCTTTGAGACGTCTTCAACAATAACGTTTTTATCAGAAGTTATAATTAATGGTTTTTTATTTTCATCATGATTATGCAGTGAGATCGGAAGAGCGT